>OGQU01000410.1_pt1 | contig 52056 bp, 73 predicted proteins | sample 1553341 | NCBI WGS metagenome assembly OGQU01 (sample SAMEA2579920, study PRJEB22360) | human gut metagenome | biome: human gut; feature: human-associated habitat; material: faeces | place: Denmark | collected 2008/2010 | reverse complement strand
TTGTTTTTATTATACTTTGACTGTTTTGTATGTGTCAAGTTTTATTATACAGGATTAATCGTAATACATTACACATTCCTCCTTTTTCTACAAATGAAAAAAGGCTGTTTTATCATCATCACTCAAATTCGTGACAATATACAAAACAGCCTTTAAAACTTTGTGAATATTTTTTCATAACAAATCGGCAGGATCAGAGCAAAATCTGCTCAAAGTCTGCCGTTATGTTCGATTTTTTTGGTTGTGTAGGGTTCGACTTCCTTTTTTGGTGAAAACCGGTGAAAAGCATCTACGGTTTTACACCTGAAATTTTTACTCTCAAAACGCAAAAAAGCTCGCAAATGCGAGCTTTTCGGGCACAATATCTATTTCATTGCACAAGTATGGTGCGGGTGACAGGACTTGAACCTGCTATAATCAGCTTTCAATGCACGATTTTACGCTATTTTGCATTTTTCGTGTCATGTTTCATGTCATATACGCTTTGAAAATAGTCGTCGATAACCTTATCGACACGTTGGCGATCATCATCGAAAGTCTGCTGATAAACTGACCTAAGTGTGCTGGTATTACTCCAACCTCCCCGCTCCATTGCGTATATATCGGGAATATTCAGCTTCGCCATAACGCTGGCACTGATGTGTCGCAAGTCATGAAAAGTAATGCAATACCCTGCTGACCTTGTGATTTTTACGAATCTGTCATATATTCGCTTAGGGTTGTATTGTACAACATAGTCATCAGGGTTGAGCTCCAATGCGTCAATCAGCTCGATGAGTGGCTTGCCAAGCTTTACTTGTCGATTACTCTTATATGTTTTTGCTTGTTTCTTTACTGTCAGCTTATTGCCAACCATAACGCGCACCTGCGACAGCGTTAAGATATCTCCAGTTATATCCTTGCGGCGTATTCCCTGTATCTCTGACATTCGCAATCCGCCCCATACTGCAAGTAACACTGGTATTTCAATATCTGTGCCACGAAACAGTTCAATGATTATTTCGGCATCAGGCAAGTTTTTAAACGTTCTAGTTTTTTGTGGTAGGCGTATTTTGCCCAATTTTATATCAACATCATGATAGGTCATTACCGCTGTGAAGAAGCCATATACATTTTTTACAGTTTTCGCAGACCTAACGACAGCAATGCTGTTCACCCAATCTTGCACAAGCTGTGGCGTAATATCATTTAACCGCATATTTGCAAATCTGTCAAAATGATTTTTAAGTTCCGACTTATATTCATGTATCGTGGTAGGCGATAGAACAGGTATTTTAATCTCAATGTATTCCTCAGCAGCTTGCTGAAACGTTTTTTCGTCCTCGCTTTGTTGAGTGCTGTTCAGCCACTCTGCTGCCATTAGCTCGGCTTCTTTTTTGGTTTTTGCCGTGAACGATTTGTACTTCCCTGTTGCTTTGTCATATGCCCTTACTCTGTAGTTTCCACTCGGTAATTTTTTTGCTGTTGCCATGATAATTCCTCCTAATATCTCTTGACAGTTTCAAAATTTTATGTTAAGATAATAGGGTACTACCCTACTGTCCATTTGCTGTGGTTTGTCGGTGTTGTACACGCCCTCACAGGTCGCTCTGTGGGGTTTTTTTTTATTGCCGTCCTGAGCTGTTCACTGTATATCTTGCACCCTTTCCACCGACGCTAAAACCGACAGATTTTTTGCCGATGTTCAGCTTCGCGCCATTGCCAAGTTTAATTGATTTTCTAAAACGTAATCCCATGGTTATGCTCCTTCTTCTATGTAGTACAAAAATGCGGACAGGTTTAAAATTCCTATTGACAATCGTCGTAATATAGGATATACTAGATACATCGAACAAATGTTTTATAATAATTATATCAACTTTGGGTATGCTAACCCCGAGGTGATATAAAATGCCACTCTACGAAATTAAATTGAAAGAATTGCGAAAGAGAGCACGTCTAACTCTCGTTGAGCTTGCGGAAAGAACAGGTGTTAGCAAATCCGCCTTGTCGAAAATCGAAACAGGTGAAAGTGTACCAAGAATAGACACCATAGTGCTTTTGGTAATTTTCTTCAAATGTGAACTTGCAGATTTGGTTGTAATTCACAAATAAATTCCTGTTTAGTGGAATTTTATTGCCAATATATTGGTCTTATTGTATTATTATGTGAAAAGGGAAAGGAATGGTCTAATATGAAGATAACAGACGAAGAGCTAGAAATGATTGAAAAGCTGAGATCCTTATCCCCTGACGGGTTAGAAAAGGCGCTAAACAAATTAGTTGAACTCGCCAAGGAACAAGGAGAGGATCTGAAGCAAAAACAAACAAAAGGTACATAGTTCTGAGCTAACTCATTTGAGTTGGCTTTTTTTATTTTACGTATTTATTTTTAAAATCATCAATCGCTGCTTGATATTTGCTATCTGCACATGACACACCACTGAATGAATATGTGCCGTCCGCTTGTTTTTCACTTTTCGTAGCAAAAACTACTTTGTTATCGCAGAAAACCCACCAATCTATATAATTTGGAGCACCATATTCACCAACCATGCCATCACAAATGCCAGAACTCGTTGTTTCAAATCGTTGCATATTATTGTCTGCTGTATCGTTTGGGAGACTTACGTTGAATTGAATGCTATTTGAACCATTTGAATACGCCTTTACGTAAGTTCCATCGTCAGTTGAATAATCACCTAAAAACTCCATATCATTTGTTTCTGTAACTGATGAAGTCTCAGCTGCTGTAATTTCTGCAGTAGTAGTGACAGTAGTAGTTGTTGACTCTGCGGTGATAGCTGTCGTCGTAGTAGTTTCGGCTGCAGTTGACGTTGTTGTACTATTATTATCACTGCTATCACTGCAAGCTGTCATACCTAACGCCACTGTAAGTGTAACTATCCCTGTTATAATTTTTTTCATAATATCTCCTCCTAATTTTTTTAATTAATTGCAATTCCGATAGCAATAGTTGCTATAATGCCTACTATAAGTAGCACTATTGCGGCAATTTGCTCATTTTTATTCTTGCGAAGATCACGTTTATAAATGTATTCTTCGTAATTTGCCCCGTCTTCTCTGATGTGTCTTTCCTGCACTTTTAAAATTACCATTGTCAACGTAAACGCCGCAACAATGATAAGCAACACAAGTATTGTTTGGAGCATAACTACACCTCCCATTTAAAGTGAATTTAAAAACTTCTTGAAAATTTCCTTTTTCTCGTCTGAAAGGCTTCTGATTAATTCAATAATTTTTATTTCCTCTGCGGATAGCTCAATGCCTGCAGAGGTTTTTTCTTTGCCATACAACAAATAAGACTCAGACACGTTAAAATATTCAGCTATTTTTGTGAGCTTTTCAGCCGATGGCTTTTGCGTTCCTTTTTTCCACTGTGAACATACAGCATTGCTAAACCCTAACTCTTTTGCGACGCCATTTGGCTTTACACCTTTCAGCGTACAGAGTTCATAAAACCTATCCCAAAAAGACATAAATAAACTACCTTTCTTGAATTTGTTGCAATTTTTATAAATATTGCACATTTTTTGATGTGTCTTTTTGTACATAGCACTAAAATCTAAGAAATCTTAGCAATTTTGATTGACAAACTAAGAATTCTTAGATATAATAAGTTTGTAAAAGAAATTATACAAAAAAGACAACACAAAACCAAGCCATATTGAAAGTCCCAATTTTCAAAATAGCTCGTTTATATTATATTTGGTCGCACTTATATAATAGCTCAATTTGCCTTGTTTGTCAAGGTTCTTTTACAAAATTTATGTGTTTTGGAGGTGAACAAAGTTTGAAAATTAACAGCATCGAGTATGTGTTGGCAAGATACTTTGAGAAAGATTTCTTAATTGCAATGAGGGATATCCCTATCATTGTTTCGGGCAAGCAAGGTGCAACTGGTAAAACAACGGTGTGCAATATTCTAAAGAAGCATGGATACACCGCTTTTGAAGAATGGCAGCTTAAAAACCCTGAAACTGACGAACAGAAAGCTCTTGCTAACAGGTTGAAAAATGAAAATGAAATCTTCATTTCGTTAAAACTCAACAAGCCAATATCGGAGGTGATAAAGTGAATTATCAAAATTTCGTTGCAAAAGTCTATGCAGAACTTAAGCTCCGCCGCATGACGAGAAAGGATCTCGCTAAGCTGACAGGTTACAGTGAGAACACAATAAATGTGTTCATGAGTAACACAGATAGCCGAGATCGCTCAGATAACGTGGCGAAAGCTATTTCAGCGGCTCTGCACATAGAGCTTTAGAGAGGAGAGGGAGAACAATGTACGGCAAGCTTATTGTCAGCTATTGTCAGGACAATCACATAACTTACAAGGAATTTGCTAAGCTGTGTGGCGTAAACGTGAGAAGTATTTATCGTTGGATAAACGGCTCAACGATAAAGGACAAGGCAACGGAACTCAAGCTTTGTGAACTTCTCGGTGTTGAGATACCACAAGCAAAAGAAATCTTTGAGGACACATCAGACACATTCTACATCTTCCCCGAGGAAAAGCAACCGACAAAGGTCATTCAGATCGGTGAAGATTATTACACAATGCTCCGTGAACTTGCATTCAAAAGCAAAACGTCACTGAGATATGTTGCGGAAATGTGCATTGACTTTGCTGCGGCAAGATACAGAGGGTGATGTTAATGCCAGCAAAGAAAATAACAGCAGATGATGTGATGTCACGAGTGTTTAAATCTGCAAGAGCCGAGAAAGGTCTCACGCAGGCAAAAATCGCAAAACGGCTGAGCATGACACAGACAGCCGTGAGCAGGTGGGAACGGCAGTTCGGCACCATGAATGCTGAACAAATCGTGACGTACTGCAGGATAATCGGGGCGAACCCCGAAGAAATCTTTGCAGAGTATTGCAAAGAAAGGAGCATAAGAAGATGAACAACATGATAGCAACGCTGGAGATCGTCAGATTCGTGGCTGCAATAGCGTTATGTACGGCGCTGTTCGCACTGGCGGTCTATGGGTTATACCGCAATATCAAAGAGACAGCCGAAACCGCAATCCGTGAGGAGCTGGAGCAGGCAATCAAGGAAGCTTCAAAGCCTGTTGTCAAGGTCGAAATACAGACGAAAGGCAAGTGGTAAAGTGTCGGAGGGTATGTTTATAGCCTGCATGATAGGCGCAACGATCGTGATACTGACAGCTTTCTATGCCGTGATACTGTTCATAGCATGCATTATAGACCAGCACAAATGGGAACATGAACACAGTTATGACGATGAAAATCACGACGAAAACAGCGATGGCATAGTTTAGATTTGCAATGCAACGGATTTGCTATGAATAGCATTGGCTACGGCAAAGCGAACCTGTGAACGGCTACGAAATGCGAAGGTGTTGATTTGAACAGCAAAGCAACGGCATAGTGGGGTTTAGCAAAGAACGTCAAAGCATAGGCAAGGGCAAAGTACAGCGTCGATTTGCTGGGCAACGGCACAGCATTGATTGACATAGATTCGCAACGGCTAAGAATAGCTATGATTCGCAGGGGCACTGCACAGCCACGCAAAGGCCTGGCAAAATATTGCGTAGCTAGGGCTAGGTATGCACAGCACCGTTTAGATAAGCAAAGGCAAAGCTAAGTTCCGACAAGCAAAGGCGAGGCAAAGTTTTGACACGCAACGAGAGGTAAAGGCATAGCAGGGCGCAGATTGGCGGGGTTATGCAAAGGAATGGCATTGATTAGCTAAGGCATTGAGAAGCATAGCGACGCAAGGGCATAGCAGTGATTAGCAAAGGAACTGCAGTGACTAGCAAAGGCGTAGTTTGGCACAGTATGGCGTCGAAAAGCAAGAAAAAAATAAATTTAACGTAACGGAGGTCAAAAAAACATGAAAAAAATCAAAGTAAAGTTGACGTTCACCGAAGAGATTTTGGGAACGGCAAACGCAACAACCACAATCCACGATGAGTATATCGCATCGAAAGCACCCGATGCAAAGAGCCGTGAGGAAGAGATAGCCGCACTTGGCGTGGCTGAGGTAGTCGAAAAGTCCATGACAGTATTCCCGACACTGGAAGACGGCACACCATTTCTATGGGACTATCAGGTCAAGGGATTTTTCAAGGACGCCTGTGGCGTTCTGAAAAAGGTATCAGGCACGGCAAGCTCAAAAATCAAAGCGTACAAGAAAGAGATTGACGGACTTGTCTTCGTTGAGGAGCGCAAGATACCATACGAATTCAAGGGGGGTATGGGTGAATGTCAGAGACCGCTGAGGGCAAGCACACCGCAGGGTGAACGTGTTGCACTGGCACACTCTGAAACAGTGCCTGCAGGAGCAACAGTTGAATTCACAATCCAGATTCTGAAAGACGATATGGAAACAGCCGTAAGAGAATGGCTGGACTACGGCAGGCTGAGAGGTATCGGTCAGTGGCGTAACAGCGGCAAAGGTCGATTTGAATGGGAGGAAGAAGAATGCTGACGAGAGGAGAAACGATAAAGGCATTTGAATGCTGCTACATGACGCATAACTGTGGAGGATGTCCATTTGACGAGCAAGGGGAATGGGCATGCAGCGCAGAGTCAGAGATCAACAAAGCTGTTATGCATTACCTCAAAGAAAACGAGCCTGCACCTGCGGCAACAGGCACAAGCTCTGAGGTGGTATCAAAAGATACCAATTCAACACACCTTGATGATAGCACACTGCTTGATATTTGTCAAGCATATGAAACTGCTGACGAAGCTTGTTCAAATATACTTACCGTCTATGAGGGAATGTCAGAATGTGAGCAGAGAGCCTTTGATATCGGAGAGGCATACGGAAAAATATTCGGCACAAGATGTAAGCTTGAAGAATTGAGAGGCGGTGACGGCAATGTCTAAGAAATACGAAACAACAACGCAATCTATAGAATGGAAAGGCAGAAAGCTATTCCGCATCAAAGCTGTAAAATCATTTGCAGATGTTAAGGTTGGTGATTTGGGCGGATACATAGAGAATGAGAGCAATCTTAGCCAAGATGGCACCGCATGGGTGTCTGGTGACGCAAAGGTCTACGACACCGCTATGGTTTTCGGTGACGCAAAAGTTTTCAATAACGCTGAAATATATGGTAATGCAAATGTATATGATGATGCCAATGTGTTTGGTGAAGCTGAGGTTGGGGACCACGCTAACGTTAAAGAATGCGCATGGGTGAGTGGGCATGCTAAGGTCTATGGAGATACATGGGTCTACGGAAACGCTTGGGTCTATAATTCCGCTAAGATATATGGTAGCGCTGAGGTCTTTAACAATGCCAAGGTTTTTGGCAACGCTAAAGTCTATAACAGAGCTAAGGTATATGGCAATTCGTGGATTTACGGCAAAGCAGAGATACATGATAACGCAAGGATCTATGATGCCTCTGATGTCTACGGCAATACCAGTGTTTGTGGCAAATCTAGGATTTGCGGTGACACTGTTATTTGCGATAATGTGCTGGCAGGTGAACAAAGTGACTAGCTATTCATGTTTGGATTGCAAGCACCTGAAAGGGTGTTTGGAGAGTAGCAGGCGTTACCCGTGTAAAGACTTTAAGCTGGCAGAACCAGCGTTATTGGAAAGAAGAGGGCGAAATGACAGCAATCGAAAAGTTGAACAGCATAATCACCAGCGTTGATACTCTTGCACAAATAGCCGATGATTGCAACTTTCCTGCCGTCAGAGCAATATACAATGCAACCGCAAGCGGACGTATTGAACTTTTCGCGCGCGAGGACGATTTCAAGGCACTTGCAGATGCAGTATATTCGCCACTGCACACTGTTACATCATACAATCACATCGGTGATGATGTATATAAAACAACTGAAATGTGGTTTTGCTACAAAGAACACACGTTCACAATGATAAGAGAGGAGAAATATAATGGATAACGAAATTATCGACATAAATCAGGCGGAAATCAGACAGATACCTACTCAGACACAGACACAGCTTGCATCGCATACTGACACGGGAATTATCTCAGACTTCCGCAAATATTTCAAAATGGCAAGCGAACTGTGCAAAGCGGATATCATACCGCAGGCGTACAAGGGTAAGGTCGCTGATACCGCAATAGCCATTGACATGGCTAACCGCATGGGCGTAAGCCTGATGATGGTCATGCAATCGATGTTCGTGGTCAAGGGCAAGCCAAGCTGGAGCGGGCAAGCTTGTCTGAGCTTCATCAGAGCCAAGTTTACAGACGTAAAGGTGATTTACGTCGGCACAAAGGGTGCTGATGACAGAGGCTGTTACGTCAAGGCAACTGACAAAGACGGAGATGTGCTTGAGGGAACGACAGTCACAATGTCAATGGCAAAGGCTGAGGGGTGGTACTCGAAGAAAGATAAGTACGGAAACGAAACGTCAAAATGGCAGACAATGCCCGAGCAGATGTTAGCATATCGTGCAGCATCATTTTTCGCAAGGGTTCACTGCCCGGAAACGCTTATGGGTGTGCAGGTCGAAGGCGAAGTTGAGGACTCTTCAAAGCCTGCAATGAGAGAAGTGGAGGATGTACTGTAAATGAAAACTACGAGAATTCATATAAAAAATCTGTTCGGTATTTCTGAAACAGAGCTGGACGGACGCTCGATAGAAGTTACTGGCTCAAACGGCGTAGGTAAGACATCTATAATCGACAGCATTAAATATGCTCTCACCAACGACAGCAGCCGTGATTATGTCATTAAGAACGGCGAGAATGAAGGCGAAATCTTCATTGAGACCGACACAGGTTTGACTATTGACCGCAAGAAGCGTGTCAATCAGGCAGACTACAAGAACATCAGACAGGACGGCAAACCTGTTCAAAGCCCCGAAGCATTTGTCAGAGAGCTGTTCACGCCATTGCAGATTGACCCTGTTAGGTTCACACAGATGTCAAGGCAGGAGCAGAACAGAATTATTCTTGACCTCATTGAGTTCGATTGGGACTTAAATTGGATAAAGGAGAAGTTTGGCGAAATTCCGCAAGGTGTTGATTATCAGCAGAACATCTTACAGGTTCTGAACGATATCCAGTCCGAAAAGGGCGTTTACTTCCAGACAAGGCAGGATATCAATAGAGAAATACGCAACAAAACAGCGTTTATATCTGATATCGCAAAGGATATCCCACAGGGCTTCCAGGCTGAAAAATGGGAAGCATATGACCTATCCGAAGCTTATACGAAGATAACAAAGGCTCAGGAGTACAACTCTCGCATCGAGAGGGCGAAGCTCTTCAAAGATAGCTATGACAACAAGGTCAGAGGTTATCAGGCTGAAATGGAAATTGCAGTAAGCAATCTGAAATCTGCTATCGCAGCAGAACGTGAGCAGCTGACTAGCGAAATCGAGCGCAAAAAAGCCGAAATCAAGGCGGCTGAGGACAAGCTCAATTCGCTTTCAGACAAGATAGCAGACAAGACTAAGATTTTTGAAAGCGAATACAGGGAGAAAGTCGCAAAGCTTGACAGCGACATCAAGGTAGCCGATGAATACACAGGCAAGCAGCTTGTTGACATATCTGCAATGCAAGCTGAGGTCAAGACAGCTGAGGAAATGAAAAAGCACCTCAACGAATACAAACGTATGAAGTCGATGCAGAACGAACTTGAAACGCTTGAAGAACATTCTAAGGCACTCACAAGCAAGATTGAGCTTGCAAGAGAGCTTCCAGGCGAGATACTTAAGACAGCAACAATACCTGTTAAAGGGTTGACAGTTAAAGACGGCATACCTCTCATAAATGGGCTTCCCGTCAGCAATCTGTCAGAGGGTGAACAGCTTCAACTTTGCGTTGACGTTGCCCTCAGCAAGCCTAACAGCCTACAGATAATTCTGATTGACGGAGCTGAGAAGCTTTCCGAAAAGAACAGGCTTGCACTTTATGAGAAGTGCAAGGAAAAGGGCTTGCAGTTTATTGCAACCCGCACAACGGACAGCGATGATCTGGAGGTGACATATCTGTGATACAACTGACAAGTGAAAATTACTTCTCCCAGCAGGCTAACCTTGAGTACATGAGCTGCTCACAGTTCAAGAGTTTCTGTGACTGTGAGGAAAGAACCCTTGCGGATATCGCTGGTGATTACAAGCGTGACAGTTCAACTGCTCTGCTCGTAGGCTCATACGTTGACGCTCACTTCGAGGGAACGCTTGACGTTTTCAAGGCTCAACACCCAGAGCTGTTTAAGCGTGACGGAACGCTTAAGGCTGATTATGTTCAGGCTGAGAGTATTATCCAGCGTGTGGAGAATGACAAGCTGTTCATGAAGTATATGGCAGGCGAAAAGCAGGTCATTATGACGGGTAAAATCGCAGATGTGCCATACAAGATAAAGATAGACAGCTATCACCCTGACAAGGCAATCGTTGACCTAAAGGTCGTAAAGGACTTTGAGAAGCTTTGGAACGATGCTGAGAAACTGAAACAGAGCTTCATTCGATACTGGGGATATGACATTCAGGGAGCTATCTATCAAGAGATAGCTCGCCAGAATACAGGCAAAAAGTTGCCGTTCTTCATAGCCGCCGCCACAAAAGAAAAACACACAGATTTTAACGTGTTCGCTGTTCCGCAGGAATGGCTTGACGAAAAACTTGCGTTTGTTGAAGAACACACACCGCACTTTGCAAGGTTGAAAACAGTCGAGGATCCTGCCGAAAGGTGTGAGAGGTGTGATTGGTGCAAGGACACCAAGATACTTGACAGAATAGTTGACGCAAGAGATTTGGAGGATACAAATGCTTAACAAAGTTATTTTAATGGGTAGAATTACCCAGGAGCTTGAACTCAAGCAAACAGCAAATGGAACAGCGGTGCTGTCATTTAACGTAGCCGTTGACAGAAGCTACACTAAGCAGGGCGAAGAAAAACAGACGGATTTCATCACCTGCGTTGCATGGAGAAAGACTGCTGAATTTATCAATAACTATTTCGGCAAGGGTAGAATGATAGCCCTTGAGGGACAGCTGAGAAGCCGTACATATGATGATAAAAACGGCACAAAGCACTATGTGACAGAGGTTTACGTTGATAACGTTTCATTCACAGGTGAGCCAAAGCAGGACGGAAACAGCTCAGCTTCGTCACAGAGCGTGCCACAGCAGAATACACCGCCACAAAATCAGCCTGCACCAAGTCAGAATAACCCACCTGCAATGCAGAGTCTTGGCATTGACGGCTTCGAGGAAATATTCAATGGCGACGACGTGCCGTTCTGATGTGAAAACAATGCTAACTTTAAGAAACTATCAAAACAAAATTATTAATGAAGTAAGGAGGCTTATGAGTACAGGGCGAAAGCGCATTTGCGCAGTTGCGCCCTGTGGTTAGGCTCTGGCAAGACAGCCATATTCGCATATATGGCTGACAAGTCGCAAGACAAGGGCAACACAGTGTGGTTTTTGGTACACAGAAAAGAACTGCTCGATCAAACCATAGCAACATTTGACCGTTTTGGCATTCAGCGCAACACAATTCTTGTGGGCATGGTCGCCACACTTGCAAACGCTCTTGACAAGCACCCAGAACAGTACAAAGTACCTGACTTCATTGTCATTGACGAGTGCCACCATATAACGGCTAGGACGTATCAGAGAATACTTGAACGCTTTCCAAAGGCATTCGTAGTTGGGCTGACTGCAACACCAAGCAGACTTGACGGCAAGCCACTTAAAGATTGCTTTGACGATATGGTGGTAGGCATTACCGCCAAAGAGCTTATTGCTCAGGGATATTTATCACCTTATAGGTACTTTGCGCCAAGCGTAGCTGACCTATCGGCACTCAAACGCAAGGGCAAGGACTTTGACCCGCAGCAAGCAGCTGAGTTACTTTCCACGAGAGCGGTGTTTGGCGATGTTATAGCGAACTATCGCAAATATGCCGACGGACTTCAAACGATATGCTATTGTTCTTCCGTTAAGCACTCTGAGAGCGTTGCAGAAGCATTCAGTGCAGTTGGAATTAATGCTGTACACTTTGACGGCAATACACCTAAGAGCGAGCGAGAACGCATTACAGACGATTTCAGAGCAGGGAAAATAAAAATCCTTTGCAACGTTGATTTGATATCAGAGGGCTTCGATTGCCCTGACTGCGAGTGTTGCATACTGTTAAGACCAACAATGAGCTTAACGTTGTTTATCCAGCAATCCATGCGGTGTATGCGCCCGAAAGAGGGCAAGACGGCAATAATTCTCGATCACGTCAACAACTACAAGCGACACGGCTTGCCTGATGATGACAGAGAGTGGAGCTTAAACAGCGTTCCGAAGCCTGAAAAGGAATATAACACAGACGGCACGCTACAGATACGGCAATGTTCAAAATGCTTTGCTACATATAGACCGACATCTGCAAAAAAATGTCCGTATTGTGGAGCGGTTGAGGAACTGACAAGACAGGAAATAAAAAATATCAAGCAGATAGAGCTTGAAGAAATAAAGGAAAGCAAGCGCAAAGAAGCAGATGACAAAGTTAAGGAATACAAGTCCGCCAAGGATTGCAAGACACTTCAAGAACTATTTGCGTTTGCAAAAATGAGAGGATATAAGCCACAATGGGCATATGTCCAAGCAAAACAGAGAGGATGGTTTAAATGATGAGAGGTAGCCAGGCAATTGGTATTGACACCAATCCTGTAAATTCAATTGCAATTACGCTTGCTAATGCCAACGTAAATTCGCTCAAGGCAATTGATATTATCATTAGCGAGATCATAAAAGAAGCACATATCAATCAGTATGACGTTCCGTTCTGGATACTGGCATTTGAAATGCTTACCAATACATTCAAGGAAACACTGAGCGAAGATATGCTCAAGGTGTATGAAGAGGCTAAGGGACACTTCTCATACTCTGCTATTACTATGGGAGAGCCTAGAAATGAGTAAGTCAGAACACGAGATACAGAACGAAATCCGCCTTGCGTTATCTTCAAAAGATAGCATTGTATTCAGAACAAACGCAGGCACATTCTATCAGGGGAAAATGGTTTACTCAAAAGAGTTTAAATCAATGGTGCTTCTCAGCCCTCGCAGGGTGGACGGACTTCCAAAAGGCTTTTCAGATTTGGTGTACTTTACTAAAGGCGGAAAAACGGCATTCATAGAGTGTAAGAATGCCGACGGAAAACTGAGAGAAGAACAGAAAATATTTATTGACCGTATGCGTGACCTTGGCTTTGTTGCCGGGGTCGCAAGGTCCGCTGAGGAGGCGAAACTACTATGCCAACAACTGATGAAAGATTAAAACAAATCGAGATCGTTGCTTTGAAAGAAGAGGGCGATTTGCCAGAAAATATGTCAATGTCGGAAAATATGTTCTATGAGGAAATGCACTGCCTGTACGCCAGATACAAAATGAGTTGTCTTGTAAGCAAGCTCCCTGCTGATATACAGAACAAAGTCCCTGTCGTGACAAAAGACGAAGCTTCGGTATTAAAGAAGAAATACCTTGCAGGTGTTAAGAATATGCAGATGTGGGAAGATATCTTTAAGACAGAGATACACATCGCAAACGAGATAAACAAGGTCATTTCTCCTACATCAGAGCTTAAAGGAATGACAAAGGAACAGCTGCTTGACAAGACTATACGAATGATAGGCGTTATCCAGGGATTAATGAATGCTGATGACAGGATACCAAAATTTTTGGAAGGCCTAAGAGGAGATAAGGCAAAATGAGAACGAGAACAGGAAGATGCAAGAAAACAAGCAAGTGCATATATGCGACTGAAATATATGGCGAGAAGTGTTGCGGATATTTGCTTGCAACGGGTGAGAAAAGAAACTGCCCGCCTGATAACTGCAACAAGTTCAAGAGCGTAAAACAGTTTGAAAGGAGATTAGATAGGTGAAATACTTAGATTTTCTGAAATCTAAAATGGCTATTGCTACCGACAGCGGTTTTGACGTTCCGGACAAGAAAATAAACACGTCACTCAAGCCCCACCAGCGTGACATTGTTAAGTGGGCTGTAAGAGGTGGCAAGCGTGCTGTGTTTGCCAAGTTTGGACTAGGCAAGTCTGTTATACAGCTGGAATGGTGTACACAGATCATAGCTCATGAAGGCGGAAAAGCCCTCATAATATGTCCTCTGGGTGTTAAACAGGAGTTTGTTCATGACGCTGTTGAGATACTCGGCTATGATGCTCCTGCATACGTTAAAACCATGGCAGAGGTGAGGACGTGTTCAGCTGATATCATGATAACGAACTATGAGAGAGTCCGTGACGGAGATATTGATGTAAAGTATTTCACAGCGACTTCCCTTGACGAAGCGGCTGTCTTGAGAAGCTTCGGCAGCAAAACCTATCAAGAATTTCTAAAGAAGTTCAACGGCGTTCCATATAAGCTTGTGGCAACCGCAACGCCTGATCCTAACAAGTATAAAGAACTTATCCATTACGCTGGATATCTTGAAATCATGGACACAGGGCAGGCTCTTACGCGTTTCTTTCAGCGTGACAGCACAAAGGCTAACAACTTGACGTTGTACCCTCACAAGGAAGAAGAGTTTTGGCTATGGGTAAGCTCATGGGCGGTATTTGTTTCAAAGCCGTCAGATGTCAACCCTACATATTCTGACGAGGGATATGATTTGCCTGAACTAAAAATCAACTATCACAGGCTTGCAGTCAGCAAAGACGAGTTGTCAGTCGATAAGTTTGGCCAGAGCAAACTGTTCGATGAGGCTACCGCTAGCTTGCAAGACGAAGCAAAGATAAAGCGTGAAAGTATATCTAAGCGTGTTGCAGAAGCAGCTAAAATAATAGCTGAAAATCCAGAGGATAGCTTTATTATCTGGCATGACCTTGAAGAAGAACGCCACGAGATAAAGCGACAGATACCAAATGTTGTTGATATCTATGGTTCTATGGATATCGACTTGCGAGAACGAAGAGCTATCGACTTTGCTAACGGCAAAATAAAGCTGTTTGCGACAAAGAAGATACTTTCCGGAAGTGGCTGTAACTTTCAGAAACATTGTCACAGGGCAATATTTATCGGTATCGACTACAAGTTTAATGACTTCATTCAGGCTGTTCACCGCATATATAGGTTTCTGCAAACTGATGAAGTGACAATCGACATAATCTACATGGACGAAGAAGACGAGATAAAAAAGCAGCTGCTTGACAAATGGAAACGTTTCGACTATCAATCTGAGAAAATGGCTGAGATAGTCCGCAAAAACGGCTTGTCTAGCGTTGACAACATCTCCGACAAAATGAAAAGAAGCATAGGAGTGAAAAGAGTGATAGTAGAGGGTAATCACTACAAATACATAAACAATGACTGCATATGGGAGCTCGAACAAATGCCTGACAACAGCGTTGACGAGATAGTAACTTCAATCCCATTCGGCAATCATTATGAGTACACGCCAAGCTACAATGACCTTGGACACAACGAGGATAATGACAGGTTCTTTGAGCAAATGGACTATTTGACGCCTAATCTGCTGAGAGTGCTGAAACCTGGCAGAGTAGCTTGCATACACGTTAAGGACAGAATTTTATTTGGCAATGCAACAGGCGACGGAATGCCGACTGTTGACCCGTTTAGCGACTTGACTGTTATGCACTACATGAAGCACGGCTTTCGCTATATGGGCAGAATTACAATTACAACTGACGTTGTTCGTGAGAACAATCAGACGTACCGCCTTGGCTGGACAGAACAGTGCAAGGACGGCTCGAAAATGGGAGTGGGTTGCCCAGAATATGTTCTGCTCTTTAGAAAGCTCCCTACAGATACAAGCAAGGCTTATGCAGACACGCCTGTTACAAAGAGCAAAGCTGATTACAGCAGAGGACGTTGGCAGATTGACGCTCACGCTTACTGGAGATCCAGCGGTGATAGGCTCGTGACAAAGGACGAGCTAAAAGAAGTTTCGGTGAACAAGCTTCAAAAGGTATACACACAGTTTTCAAAGAGCAATGTTTACAACTATGACGAACACGTTGCCCTGGCAGAAAAGCTTGACAAGGAAAACAAATTACCAGCGTCGTTTATGGTAATCGCCCCTGCGAGCTGGAACGATACAGTCTGGGACGATATCAACCGAATGAGAACGCTCAATGCTGAACAGCGTAGACGTGATATGCAAATGCACGTTTGTCCTTTACAGCTCGATATAATCGAACGCCTTATCACTAGGTACTCCAATGAGGGCGATGTTGTGCTTGACCCATTCGGTGGAATAGGCTCAACTCCTATGACTGCTATTAAAATGGGTCGATATGGAATAGGCATTGAGCTTAACCCTGATTATTTCCGTGACGGCGTAGGATACTGCAAAGCGGAAGAGGATAAGATAGACGTACCAACGTTGTTTGATTTTATGGATAATAAAGAAAAAGCCGCCCCGTAGGGCGGCATAAGATTATGTTCGATAACGTTTCTTGATAAATGTATAAAGCCCAACGGCAATCGATATTATGAGCAGACCGCCAAGGACAGGTACGGTATCAACGAGCTTCACAAAGGCAAATACAAAAATCTTAAGCGTTGACCACAAGGACTGCAACAGTTGTAACATTTTATCACTCCTTTCTTGAAATTTTATACATTATATCACCATAGGATATGATTGTCAATGGGCATAACAAACAAAACGCAGGACTTTCACACATTGAACACAAAAGGAGGAACATATGAGTAAAATAAAAATTTTTAAAGAAATTCTCACAGCAGTTGGTATATGGAGTTTGGTCGGCCTATCATGGCAAATACTTGAGATTTTAATGTATGGAGAAGTACAGCCACGAGGTGTAGACACAATCGTTACCGCTGTACTGAGTCTATCTATATATATAAACTTAGAGATGTTGGAGTGATAACATGGGTAACAACAAATTCTGCACCAGCTGCAAATATTTTGAGAAATCACCTGACAACTGCGGCAGGAAGAACGGAAAATACGGGCTGTGCGGGTATGGTGTGAGACAGGGATTTCGTCCAAAAACAATCAACTATCTGCACCCTGTCTGTGAAGAATTCAAAGACAAGATAGAGGCAGTGAAATGCAGTGCTGCTACAACCCTCTGCTGGTACTGCAAACACGCAGTGCCAAAGAGGGACAAGCTGACAGGTGAACAGATAACAGGGTGCAGTTGGTCGATAGACAGACAGCCTGTTGTCGGCTGGAAAACGCACTGTCATAGGGTTTACAAGGGGCAGAAAGGCACGTTGCATTCTTACACTGTAACTGAGTGCCCTGAGTTTGAGGAGGGATAACATGAAGGTATTAATAGCGTGTGAAGAATCGCAAGAGGTCTGCAAGGCATTTCGTGCAAAAGGTCACGAAGCGTACAGCTGCGACATTCAGATGTGTTCAGGCGATCACCCTGAGTGGCATATATTAGGTGATGCTCTGACCGTTATCAACGGCAATGCAAACTTCACAACTTGCGACGGACAGGTACATACGGTAGACAAATGGGATTTGCTGATAGCTCATCCGCCGTGTACGTATCTTAGCAACGCGGGAGCAGCACGTCTGTACAAAAAAATGAATGGGAAAAGTTATGTTGACCTTGAAAGATTTAATAAAGGGCAAGACGCAAAAGAATTTTTCCTGAAATTTTTTCATGCCCCTGTTAAAAGAATAGCTGTTGAAAATCCAATCCCGTCTGGAGTATATCGGTTGCCGAAATATACGCAGACCATACAACCATATGAATACGGACACCCATACAGCAAAAAAACGTGTTTGTGGTTGAAAAATCTGCCTAAATTGGCACCGACAAATGTTGTTAAACCCATATGTTCATGGGTATCAGGTGGTAGCAAAAAGTCGGACGGCACTGCACGCACAAACTGTGGAATGCCGTTTCGTGACAGCAAGACAAAATCCAAAACATTTCCAGGCATAGCACAAGCAATGGCTGAACAATGGGGAACTGAGGAGGGATAAAAGTGGCAAACAAAGAAAGGCTAGCCAAGCTTGACGGCGGTCAGTTGGACGCTATGTGGAATTTTCTGAAATTGAGAAAGCAATGCGAATGTACCAAGCAGGACGTACAGCTATTGCGTGAACACTGCGAAAATATCCGCATAGCGTTGACGCAGAAAAATGCAGGTCAGCGAAAAGATGGTGCCAAAGATTGCATTGATTTCGACGAATTGGGGACATACATTAATTTCGTAGTTATTGACGCCCTTGTGTTGTATATTTATGGTGGTCTTGACAAATTGGAAGAGGTGCTGCCAGATGAAAAATGAATATTACAGTTGGTACAAAGAACATCATATATGCCCATTATGCAGGGTAAATAAACCTGTCGGCAATCATGCGTACTGTCACGAATGCCGTGCGAAGTATCGTGAATACCAGGAAAAACGCATTGACAGGAACAGAGATGAGATATATCAGAAAAATCGTGAGAGATATTATCGCTATAAAGAACAGGGGTTATGCGTAAGTTGTGGCAAGCCCGCAGTTCCGGGCAAAGTTTTCTGTCAGAAATGCGCAAACAAGAAGAATCGGAAAAAACGTCTGAAAAAGTTGGAAAATGCAACGGACCCACGATGGTTATGGATAGAAGAACATCGTTGCTATCTCTGTGGAAAACCTGCAATCGAGGGTCACAAGCTATGTCAGAAACACTATGACGAATCATGCAAAGGGCTTGAGAAAGCAAGAGCAGTTGTGAAAGAAGCAAAAATCGGACTACATGCTCCGTTTACGTTTGGAGGTGGCAAGACATGACAAAAATCAAACCCGAATACATTTTCCCACTGTTGCTGATTCTGCTAGACGTGGGAGCAGCGGTAGTATACGCAATACAAAAAGATTACAAAAAGGCTGTCTACTGGATAGCGGCGGCTGTGCTGAATGTGACGGTAACTTTTTAGGGGGCTATATGGATAGTGCAAAAGAACAAAAGGCTATCGAACGTCTGAAAACGTTTGTACCTGAGGACGGATATTATCTAGCATATAGCGGCGGAAAAGATAGCGACTGTATCAAAATTTTGGCACAACTCGCAGGCGTTAAATATAACGCTGTACATAATTTGACAACGGTTGATGCACCCGAAACTGTGAGATATGTTCAATCTCAGCCAGATGTAAAAATAGATAAAGCGTATGACAAGAACGGCAATCATGTTACAATGTGGAATTTGATTGTAAAAAAGCTAATGCCACCGACACGCATTGCACGTTATTGCTGTAGCGAATTAAAAGAACGTGGCGGCACAGGACGTGTTGTTGTCACGGGTGTTAGGTGGTCTGAAAGTCAACGCCGTAAAGAAACGGTTGATGTTATAAAAATTATCGGCAAGCCGAAAACTACAATGAAAACAGCTGATGAAATAGGCACAGAATATCAACAAACGTATCAGGGTGGAATCATTTTTAATGATGATAACGACAAGAATCGTAGGTTGGTTGAACACTGCTATCGCACTACTAAAACTATGGTAAACCCTATAGTCGATTGGTCTGATGACGATGTTTGGGAATTTCTGCGTTACTATGGTTGCAAATCAAATCCGCTGTATGAATGCGGTTTTAATCGTATAGGTTGCATTGGCTGTCCTATAGCTGGAAAACATAGATATGTCGAATTTGAACGATATCCCAAATATAAACAAAACTATATAGCGGCATTTGATAGAATGCTAGAACGTAGAAAACAACTTGGAAGAACTGCTAAAATGTCATGGCAAACGGGTCAAGACGTTTTTCGCTGGTGGCTGGGCGAAGATTTTAACCAGCTAACATTTGATGATTTGGAGGTATAACAATGGCAAGATACATTGACGCAGACAATCTGATTGACGAACTATCGGCGGCGTGTATGCCGATATACGAAAAGGGCATAACAGGCATTCTGGGTGATAACAGCAGTATCGCTGATATAATCAACGAACAGCCTACCGCAGATGTGCAGGAGGTCAAGCGTGGGTATTGGATATCCGAAAGAGATCCGGACGAAAATAATAGGATACAATGCTTTCACTGCTCTGTGTGTGATGATGATTTCCATTACATTGGGGCATTTGTCGCAACGAAATACTGCCCTAACTGCGGAGCTAGAATGGACGGTGATAACAATGACGGATAAGCAATACAAAAAATATAAAGAGGTTGAAGAGGAAATAAGACCTCTAAAGACATTTTTAAAAGGGTTTTGCACTCGTTTCGGTTCCTATCCGACTTTGATTTTTACAAAGCCAAAATTAAAATTTAAAAGAAGGCAGACTTGCGTTCTAGACGTTTGCGAGATTGAAATTTCTTATGCGTTACAAAGTCGAATATTAGAAGTTATTGGGCAGTATATTGACGAGAAAGAAAAAGAACAGAAAGAACTATGAAGGAGGAAATGCAATGAGCGAAACAGTATCAGGCGAGGAGCTTGAAAAGATAAACGGCTATGCGAGAGAGCCGCTCACGGAGGACAAGGTCTTTGTTTTCAGGGTGGCGCTTTGTGACAATGACATTGACAGAGATGGTGAAAAGTTTTCATCAGGCGCTTTGAGGAAGCTTGCGAAGCTTTTTAAGGGCAGAACGGGTATTTTCGACCATGACCCTAAAAGCTCAAAGCAGACTGCTAGAATATTTGACACTTGGGTGGAAACTCTGCCTGAGAAAACTACGACAGACGGCGAGGTCTACCGCAGACTTATGGCAAAGGCTTACATGGTGCGAACTGCTTCTAACAGCGATCTTATAAGCGAGATTCAGAGTGGAATAAAGAAAGAAGTATCCATTACCTGCACCATAGGAGAGAAGCTTTGCTCTGTATGCGGAGAGGATATGCACAAGGGCGGCTGTGACCATGAAAAGGGGTGTGAATACGGCGGTAGGCTGTGTTATCACATTCTTGACGAGCCGCTTGAAGTTTACGAGTGGTCGTTTGTGGCAGTGCCTGCGCAGGTGTAAAAAAATGGCACTAAAAGTTTGGTAACAAGGAGAGACGACAATGCGTGAAATATTATTTCGTGGCAAGCGTATAGATAATGGCGAATGGGTTCAGGGTTATCCCTGCCGCTATGGTTGGATAGGAAAAGAAAAAGACTATATCATTCCCGATTATGCAAGTGCATTATATACAGCCGAAGTTGACCCTGAGACAATCGGTCAGTACACAGGCATTGTCGACAAATACGGCATGAAAATCTTTGAGGGAGATATCGTCTGGAACGATTATGACAATGGCAAGGGCAAAGTCGAGTGGGATAATGATATGGCGAAATTTATTATAACCTTTTCTACATTCACGATTGACTTTGACAACATTTACGGGGATGAGCTTGATGTCATCGGGAACGTCTATGACAATCCTGAACTCTTGAAAGGTGGTATATAAATGGACATCAAAAAAATCATAAACAATTTCGTTGAAGCACACACTGATGAAATTGAAACAGCAATCCGCTCTGCGTTGTCGGAAGAAAAATCGATAAATGAAATCAAAGCAGGAGACCACTTTGAATACAAAGGTATCGAATGGGTTTGCCTTGATATAGGAAACGAAACTGCTTTTGCAGTGACCGCTAAGGTAATCGCTAATATGCCGTTTAACGATGAATATGAGGACGGTTGTAACAACTGGAGAACATCATCACTAAGAAAATGGCTTAACAGTGAATTTCTTGACAAGAATTTTGGCAAAGGTGCACTGCTAGCCAATTTTTCTACCTTGACAGCAGATAATGGCGATGATAAGTACGGTGTCGTTGAAGACTATGTCACACTTCTCGATTGCGATCAGTACAGAAGATACAGAAAACTTATGCCTAAGTATGATGATTGGGTATGGACGCTTACTCCTCGCTCTTGTACCGTCGGCGACGCCTTCAGCGTGCGTAACATCATTCCGTCAGGAGAGTTGGACAGCTACTTTGCGGACAACACTTACGGAGTCGCCCCCGCTTGCCTGTTTAACCTCAACTATCTTTCATTGTGCCGACAGGCACGCATAATCACACATAAGTGAGGTAATTCCATATGACTAACCGAAAAATCAGAGACTACCAGCGAAACCGCAAACTTAAAGGCATTGTTGATGCAAACTTCAAGACCTTTGCGACTGTGGCTATAGCTCTCAAACACCTGTTTCCACACGACTGGTACAACAAAACCATAACCGACTTTACATCATCATATGCCGAGTTTACAAAACATATGAACGACTATGATGCAGAAGCATACGATTTCCGCGTTGAAGATTTTTGCCGCAAGCTGAACATCAGTGACAGCGACACCTACGATATTATTTTCAGACTTAACGGCAAGCTTCCTGCTGAAATTTTTCTCGCGTTGCAAAACAACTTGAAATGTATGCTGATACATTTGCGCTTGAATTGCAGCATCGGCTCACAGAGATATGCAAAACTAATTGCATATCTAAAATCAGACGCCAAGATATGCGGACAAGCAGATCTTATAGCACTCGGCTTATCGTTCGACGATGAAATTGACTATCGTAAACTCAAATCCAAAACCGAGCAACCGACTTATTCCGACGGAATTAAAGCTCAGCAAGCACTGAAAGCACTGAAAGCATACCAAGACGAGGTGATTAAATGTCAGCAACAGCTTTCGAGCAAATCAAAGAACGACTTACCTGCGTCGAGTACGCACGCAGGATAGGTCTTGCAATAAACAAACCAGGTGACAGATGCGTATCCCCTTTGCGGTCATCAGCAAACAACAAGTCATCGTTCGTTGTCTACGACGACTATTACTATGACCACGGGGACTCCAAGGGCGGCGACGTTATCGATTTTTGCGCCAACTGTGAGTTCAACGGGAACCGAGCAGAGGCACTCCACAAGCTCGCAGATCTCACAGGAGTAACCCTCAACTATCAGACGGACAATTGGAAATCTGCACTCGATTCTCGCACAAAACTCGTTGAGAAGTGGCACTCTCAGCTGCGCCTAGAGGATATTGACTATCTGCATGGCCGTAACATCAACGATCAGACCATTAACCGCCTGAAAATCGGCTACACAGGCGAGGGCTATCGCGTAGAGCTCCCCGACAAAGTAGCCGAACACTATGCGGCTAATCGTATATGTATCCCATATTTCAAAAACGGATATATAGCTTCCTGGAACGCCCGTGCAACGTCGGATAAGCAGAAGGTCAAGTATCTCAAGCCACCAGCCTCAGACAACTCTGACCGAGCTGTCATCTGGGGTATGCACACACTTAATCGCACGTCGAACAACCTCCCTCTCGTTATCTGTGAGGGAGCGTTTGACGCTTTAAGCTATGAGCAGGAAAACTATCCGATACTAGCGACTATGGGCGGAGCTTTCAGCAAATCTAATCGTGAACAGCTTCCTGTGATAATCTCAGCCGCTAAGCAGTTCCCATACGTCCTGCTTAGTTTCGACACCGACGAGCCTGGCAAAAATTTCACTCTGAAGCTGGGCAAGCAACTATTCTCACACCGCATACTTTTCAAGGTAGCGGCTATCCCGCCTGCATTCAAGGACGTGTCAGAGTATTACTCGCACGGCTATCCGCTTGCAGATCTCGTTGACAATGCCACCCCAGGTGTCAATGAACTTGCCAAGCGACTTACGGACCGCGAGGAACTCAAGCAGTTCTGCCACGAAGCTGCACGCTGGGTAGCCAAGCCTGAGCTATCAGATTTATTCTCTGCTATCCGTGAGAACATCTCAATATACCGCCCTGAGATGTCAAGCGACTATCTCAACGAACTACGAAAGTCCTGCTTCGCATCCCCTAACGAGGATATCATAGCAAAATACGTTGCCAAGCGACATAATCTCAGATATCTTGCCAACGTGGGCTTCTACGAATACTCGCATGGCTACTGGCAAGCTCTCGATGATGATGTCATCGGCGGCTACATATCCCGTGAGCTGGGTTCATATCGCACAGGCAGCAAGCTCACATCAATCACAAAGCTTCTCCGCACCGACTGTATCACGCAGGAGCAGTTTAATAAGCAACCTCTCCTGAGCTTCATCAACGGCACGCTAGACCTCAGAGACCTCACATTTCGTGAGCACTCCCCGTCTGATATGCTCACGGTACAGTTCAATTTTCCATATGTCCCCGGTACAACGTCTGAACGCTGGAACAAATTCATATACGACGTTTCAGCCGGTGACGCCAAACGTATGTCCCTCTTGCAGGAGATAGCAGGATATATTCTCTATACAGATTGCTCCTTGCAGTCATGTGCTTTTCTTCTCGGTGAGGGCTCAAACGGCAAGTCCGTGTATATTGAAACCCTGCAATCCATTTTCCCGAAAGATGCTCAAACGACTTTCGAGCTGTCAGGCCTTGTTGAGGACTTCAAGCGCATTAAGCTGATGAATTCTCTCGTCAACTTCGGTGAGGAAACCAATACGGACGTTAAGGGTGCAGAGTCCGTCTTCAAGCAAGTCGTTGCAGGCGGTGCGATCTCAGGCTGTTTCAAACATAAGGACTTTGTGGACTTTATTCCACGAACGAAATTTATCTTTGCGTGCAACAATATTCCGCACTTTAAGGACTTCTCATATGGCCTTGAACGTCGTATGCTGTTCGTTAAATTCTCACGCCGCTTTGTGGACGAGCCAGACCCCGGCAAGCCGAACGAAATGAAAGCTGACCGCACTCTCAAGGACAAGCTCCTTGAAGACAAGCCTGCGATTTTCAATTGGATACTCGAAGGCTATAACCGCCTCAGGCAAACCAGCGCATTCACTGTAACGGACGACTCTGAGGACCTCAAACAATCCTTCCGTGAGGTTATCAACCCTGTTTCGGAGTTTGTTTCCGAAGAGCCGTATGCTGAGTTTTTTAATACTCAAAGCACCGACTATATCAGCAACACAAAGCTGTATCAGTTTTACCGCACATGGTGTGAAGAAACAGGTCATCACGCCAAAGCACTTTCGTCATTCAGCAGAGAGTTTAAGCGACTTACCGAAGATAAGTTAATTGCCGTGCGCAGAACGAAAGAGCGAGGCTATCAACTCAAGGATTCTCAGCTCAAGGATTCTCAGCAGAAAGTCAGCATCTTTAATGGCGACGGCTTTGATGAACTTCTCTGACCGCCCATGACAGCCGCCTATGACAGATGTATCTGCGCAATCCGACATGTTATCCGTCATAATCCGTCATGGGCTCTCGCTTGTTAACAATTAATTCACAAAACGCACGTTTGTTCTTGCTTATGACAGATATAAAACCACATCTGTCATGGGTAATCCGTCATCTGTCATAGTCCCTATATTCCTAGCTTTGCGGGGTGCTTATGACAGCATGACAGATACTTTTAACAAAGTACAAATATTAATAAATATAAATACATATAGAAAAAACGAAATTTTGTCATAAAGTCATGTCATTCCGTCATATCCGTCATAAGGAGGTTTTATAATGTCCAATTACGCCGATTATCTCAGCTGCATTTCAGACCCGCATATCTATGCTGTGATGAAATGTATTTACGTTCAAAAGCTCACGCAGGAACAAACTGCCGAGCAACTTTGTGTCTCTCCCTCGACTGTCTATCGCGTTCACAAGGTAGGCTGTCGCACAATCAATGAAATTATCCAAGGAGGTGTTCAGAATGGCAAATGATGTTGTAAAAGGCAGAGGCGGTAAAAATAACTTCGGTGTTTCAAATAAAACTGCTCTTGCAAAAGATAGCGCTTTTGTCGGTAAGTTGGTCAACGAAGTTTACATTGCTTACAAACAGCCAAAAGTAAAGTCAAATGCAGAACTTGCAGATAGACTCGATAAGTATTTTAAACACTGTGCTGAAAATAATATCGTTCCTACCGTTGAGGAAATGTGCCTGTTCACTGGCTACTCAATCCAGACTGTCTGGGATTGGGAAAAAGGCAGAACACACCCGTTTGACGAGGGGGAGTTGAACGTTTCGACGTCAGAAATAATAAAAAATGCCAAGAGTTTTATGCGTGCTTTTGACGCAAAATTGGTGCAAGCAGGCAAGCTCAATCCTGTGACTTACATCTTCCGCGCAAAGAACTACTACGGCATGACCGACAAACAGGAAGTTGAGGTCACAAAGACCAACCAGCTAGGCGACAATCTGACCGATGACGAGCTTGCAAAGAAGCTCATGAAAGAAACTGAGGTCATAGACGTTGAAGCTTCGGAAGCTGAGGAATAGCAAGCGACTATCACTCACGCACTGAGCGACTATCGAGCGACTATCGAGCGACTATCAAGCGACTATGAAACGCACACGGAAACGTAAAAATTTTCACACGCAATAGTCGAAATAAATATGAACAGAAAATCGGCAAGAAAACAGCCGAAAACACGCCGCCTGAGGGGTTGACCTTTGGGCGGCGGTGATTTTATCGAAAAATCATGCACGCGCCACAAGACGGCTAGTAAGCCCCGTATGACGTTTTAGCATTTAGTGCAGTAGTTTTATAGGCGACACGCTAGAACGTCATAGGACACACGCTAGGCACATTGTAGAACGTCATAATAATAACGATACTGTGAAGATATCACCGACAAGCCCCCTAGCACGTCGCAAGAGCTGTCGGACAGCGTTGAGCGGTAAAGATATAGGGGCGTGATATCGGACCACATAGGCGGGCGAATAGGTGGCAAGGGACGGAATAGAACAACAACGCCCGCCCCACGATCAGCGGAGCAGGCAAAAAAGCCCACCAAAGCCGGAGCCTTGGCGGGTGAAAATATAGGGGGCTGATATCGTCAACCCCCTAGAACGATTATTTATAACGCTTCGCCGTTCTGATAACCACCAGAACGGGGAGCAGAAGCAGAGCTATTATTAGCATGCGGTCACCGCCTCGCCCTGGTGCGTGATGTCCATTTCACGCATACGAATGCATTCGGCAACCAGTTCATTGATATTATCCTGTGTCCATTCACGCAGATAATCAAAATTAATAACGCGTCTGTTGCCATCATCTGATAGTTTTTCAGTGATGTTATACAGTCCCCAGCAGTTGCCGTTGATGTCGTAGTAGTATGTTTCAACGGCGATATGTGTTGGCAGCATGGTTTTTATAAAACCCGCCTTGCGCCATACCCGCATATTGTCATGTGGGTTGTTTAAATCGTGGTCACATCGTGTGACCTCAACGGCGAAGCGATCACCGACGCGGTATAATATCCGGCGATCATCGACGATTGTTTCAACGTCGGTGACAAATTGCATATAGTGGTTTATGATCTGCTGTTCAATTGTTAACGGTGTTACATATCCTTTGGCTGTCCACGCATTGGCTACCTCGCCAGGTTGTAACGGCTCATAGCCAAGATATGCGGCTGTTCCTGCTCTTCTTGGTTCAAGACCCTTTGTTCTTGCGTCGTCCTCTGTTTTTTTCGTCCAGATGTAATTGATGTTTTTCATAGTGTTGTACCTCCTGCTATTCATTAATCGTGTAGCTGTATGGTTTGCCGTCCTCGGCTCTGCGTGCGGCGCATATTGGGATGCCGTGCATATTCGTTATTAACACGCTGTCTCCGCCGAGGTTCTGCAGGTGTTTCGCTGCGTTTCTGCTGGTGCTGATGATCGTGTTTCTGTAACCGTAGTGTACTAGATAGTTTTTCATGTTTTACCTCCTGCCCTGTGGGCTGTCTTGCTGTGGTTTTTGTTTCTGTTATTATAATATCAGATATTTCTGATATTGTCAACCCTTTTTAATCAGTTTTTTCTGATATTTTTTAACTTTGTTGAATATGTACAAAAAATCAAAAGATATTGCACACATTTGCACAAACAAGATCGTAGAAAACAGCCGCTATTATTATATATACCTTTATAAACGGAAAAATGACCCACCCCCGGGGGTCTTACAGGACGGACCCAACCCCTTCACTCAACCCCCCGACTAGAAAAAATATAAAAAAAGGGGTTGACACAAACAGATATATCTGATATAATATAAGCAACAAAGTAACGGAGGTAGTAACAATGAACATTTGCAAAATAATCGCCAGCGTCATGGCAGACACGAAGACGACGCAAAAATCGCTATTGCTCAAAATCAATGCACTTGCCGGCAAGCAGGTGATAAAGTCACAATCGGTTGTTTCCGAAAGGTTGAAAAACAAGAACATTGGCGTTGATAAAGCATTTGAAATGTTAGACGCAATGGGCTATGAAATAATCATACAGCCAAAAAGCACGCGTGGCAAAAGAGCAACGGGATCATATGTGATAACAAAAGAGGATGAGCAGGAAGAAGAATAATGAATGGAGAAACAGCAGGTCAGGCAGGGTGAACAGCAGTAAGCATAAAGGGTGATGTGCAATGGTATACGGATATGCAAGAGTCAGCTCTGTAGGTCAGATAGACGGAAACAGCTTTGAAGACCAAGAGAAGCTGATAAAAAGCAACCATCCAGATGCAGAAATACATCTGGAACAGGGGTCAGGCGCAAAAGAGCGTAAAGTGTTGAATGAAATAATGGATAAAGCAGTTTCAGGTGACACGATAGTGGTTACAAAGCTTGACCGCTTCTGCAGGTCAACAGCGTTAGGGCTGGAATATATCGAGCGTATGAGAGCGAAAGGTGTTAAGATACACATACTCAACATGGGTCTGATAGAAAACACACCAATAGGCAAACTAATTATCACAAACCTATTGGCATTTGCCGAGTTTGAGAGAGCAATGATACTAGAAAGGACACAATCAGGCAAAGCCATTGCGCGGCAAAAAGAGGGCTACCAGGAAGGCAGACCGAAAACTGTAAACATACCTGATGAGGTAAAGCAAAAGGTCGATAGCGGAGAAATGACAGTAGCCGCCGCCTGCCGTGAACTTGGCATAAGCCGTTCAACGTGGTATAATGAAATGAGAGCAGCAAGATAACAGCAGGATGATAATAGCAGAACGATAATAAAAAAATAGAGCGTGCCAAGTGCCGAGTGCCAAGTGCCACATAGCTGACGATGAAAGGAGGCTAATTGTGTGGCACTATTTTTATGCCATGCAGAAAAAGTATGATAGATCTGACAGTAGTAGGCAACAGAGCATTAAGCAAAGAAGATATGTTTAAGCTTGCCCAAAAACAGGCAAATGGCGAGTTGAAAACAGAACAGCTCCTGCTAGAAACGTTAAAGGTTCAGGACGAAAAGAAGAAGCCGATGATAAAGGCGGCAAAGCATAGCTATGAGAGAGCAATGAGAAAAACAAGTGAACTTGCAAAAGCAGGCAAAGCAAAACTCGCGAAAGAGTGGTATGACCTCGCTCACAAATTCGTGCTGTGGGCAGGCGACAGCGATTTTGACGCATATATGCTGGCTTCGGAATGGAACAGAGAACCAAGCGCTAAGTTCTGGGCACCAAGGAGAGCTGTTCTTGAGGGCAAGCACAAGTTGGCAACGCAGATACAAGAGTTCATAGATGATGAGGACGCCCTGTTTCTGAGCTTGAGCACGCCCCCAGGTGCAGGCAAGAGTACGCTTATAAAGTTCCTGCTGTCATACATTGCAGGACTGTTTCCGCAGTCTGCGAACATATACACGTCATACTCAGACGGAATGTCAAAAATGATGTATGACAGTGTGGTATCAATGTTAACGGACACAAGTGAATATGGGCACAACGATATATTCGACAATGGTATGCCTACACTGAGTGCAGAGTACAACACTATATCATACAGGAAGAAAGGTGACTTCCCTACTATCGGAGTTATCTCCCTGGGCGGTTCGGTAACAGGCCGAACGAGAGCAAATAAGTTCATGATAACAGATGACCTCGTAAAAAATGCGGAAGTGGCAAGAAACCCGCAAAGGCTTGAAACGCTGTGGCAGGATTACAGAGATACGCTGACAACCCGACAGATAGGCGATAATGTAAAGCAAATAATGCTCGGTACGATATGGAGCTTGCATGACCCTATCAGCCGAATGCGAACTGATCATGAGGGAGATCCGCGATATAGATTTATTGCGATACCCGTATGTGATGATAACGGCCATAGCAATTTCAATTACAACTGTGCGGACAGGTACACTGATAAAAAAATACGTGACATAAAAACAGACATAGATAATGTCACATTTAGTTGCCTGTATATGCAGCAACCTATGGAACGTGAAGGTCTGCTCTTCCATAAGGACGAAATGAACTGGTATAACGGAACACTGCCTGACGGATCTGCAAGAAGAATAGCTGTGTGTGATGTGGCGTGGGGCGGTGACTATCTGGCAATGCCGATAGGATATCTGTATGAGGATGGAAGTTTGTTTTTGCAAGACGTGGTGTTCAGCAAGGGCGATAAAAAAATCACACAGCCAATGGTTGTGGCAAAGAGCATACAACATCAGATACATCAAGAGAGGTTTGAAGGTAATAACGGCGGAGATGAATATGCGAATGAGATAGATAAACAGCTGAGAGCACAGAACGTCCACATAAATATCAGCAGTAAACGTGCGTCGACAGCACAGAGCAAGCTCAGCCGAATATTGCAGTATGCGCCAGATATAAAGCAGGTGTATTATCGCAATGATAACGGCAGAGGTGAGATGTACGATAAATTTCTTGAAAACCTGTTTGCATTTAATCAGAGCGGTAAAAACGCACATGATGACGCCCCCGACAGCATGGCACAGCTGTGTGCGTTTGCAACAAATGGAGTAGGCGCAAGTGTGGAAATTATCAAGAGGATTATATAGGGGGCAGACATTGAAAGCAAAAGTGAGTTGTGCAACATGAACAAAAATGTTGAAAAATATTTTACATAGTGTGAAGTGGAAAAAGTTGAAAAGTAGTATTATAATTAGCTTGTCAGGAGGGATAGGTAATGGATAATAGGCGCATACATAATAGGCGCATAGATGTATATTGTCCGAGCTGTGCGGCGGCAGGCATAAAGCGAAAGCTTATGGAAGTCGATAATGACGCAAAGGGCATTATCTATCCATACTGCAAGGGCTGCAAGAAAAACGTTGCAGTTAAATTGCCCATAAGTGCTGAAAAGCACCTCCGTTAAGTTAATTTACGGGGCGAAAGCCCCGTATGTTCCGCAAAGTCAGGGTGGGTGCAATTCCCACACGGAACTCCAAGCCTGTTATACAGTTCGTAGACCGAGAACGTAAAATATCGGTATCGTATAACTTAAAAACCTGCACACTTTGGCTGTGTGTCGCTGGGTAGAATAGCCTAGGGTACTTTTTTACAATGAATTTATTTTCCTTAAAGCTAAATTCATTTCGTTCGCTGGAACGAAATCCAGCCCAACGGGTTAATGCTTAATCCCGTATCAAAAGGCATATCATTCCTTTACTCTGCCAACACTGATGAGTGTTCGGGCAGGATTGCAAAGCTGTATTGCAACAGGTACAGCTTTGAATTTGCAGGTTGAGAGTTCACGAGCTTAAAGCCTGCACCAGTGAAACTACTCCGCATAGTCATGAATATGTGTTGCTGTAAGTGTAATCGGAGTTAATGGCTTACAGGACAGCCTGACGTTAACGGGACCTAGCCGCAAGGGCTGAGCAGGCGGCGGCAAAAAATGCAGGTTGAGAGCGTGCCAGCTTGATATCTGCTCCATTTGGCAGCTGCTATCCTCTCCAGGTATCACCCACAAAGCAGTTGTCATGCAAGCTTGTCCAGGCTTGATCTCCTTTCTGTTTTTACAGCGGCGGTAACACGCCGCACATGTCGACTGACAGTGTGAGCCTGAAAGTCGGCACCATAAGAAACTTTACAACAAAATAACAAATTTTATTTACCTGAGTGCATAACGGGCTGACAACTCGCTCAGAAATCGACAACCGGAGGCGTCTTGTGTGTACGGATACGTTCACAAGGGGGGCTTATTAATAGCTGCGAGGCTATCAATGGAGAGAGCATTCTCAATCGAAGTCGGTTGTGCACATAAAATGTATAGTCAAAGGCTTTGCAAACTTGCCGTCAGAATAATAGACGGTCTCTGTGAGACAATAAGCCCATAAGCTGTGAGCTGGTGCTTGCAAGCCAATGTGGGTAATACCAAAACAATCTGATAATCACGTTGAAATAAGGCAAGAAGCAAGAAAGAGTAGCATAAATCGTGAAACAAAATTTGCTGAAAGTCATGTGAAATTTGCGGGCATTAATCTCGCGTAGGATACAAACGGGTAAGAAGCTTGTGGGTCGCTCCTGCAAGCTCAGCCTTATCCGCCTAGTGGCTGAATATGATTAGAATTTTATGTGTAAAGCGAAAGCTTGAATAGAATTTGTTATTTTGTTGTAAAGAGAATATTAAGTTTAAGTGCCAAGTGTTTAATTACCAAGTGCCTATTAGTTATCTAAAAAAGATAGCTGATAGGCACTTTTTTTGTTGCACGGAGGTGAAACAATACGGAATTACACGGCCGACGAAAAATCTTTCTGAATGAAAGAGATATTACAGAAGAAAACATTATTGAAATAGTTCGGAGAGCGGTCGCAACTCACGAATTGAACCGAGAAGAAATTGAGTATCTCCACAATTATCTACGTGGGAAGCAACCAATTTTAAATCGTGTCAAAGAGGTTAGGCCTGAGATTAATAATAAAATTGTTGAAAACCATGCATTGGAAATAAACAATTTCAAAGTCGGTTTTATCTTTGGTGAGCCTGTTCAATACGTCAAGCGTGGAAATTGCGAGCTTGACAATACAGAGAGTGATGCTCCATCGGATAATGGTGTGGCGGCTCTCAACGAGTATATGCAAGAGGACGATAAAGCTGCCAAGGACAGAGAGCTAGCTGAGTGGATAAATCAGTGTGGCGTGGGATATAGGCTCGTACTTCCTTCTGATGTGGACGAAGATGTTCCGTTTGAAACGTATATACTTGACCCTAGAAACACGTTTGTTATCTACAGTAATGACTATAAACGAAAGCCTGTTATCGGTGTGACATACTCCAGCTACAGATTTGCAAACGCAGATATAACTAGCTACAGGTCATTTGACATTTACACCGATGAGTGGTATTGGCGTATCGACTTCAAAAACGGCGAAGGCATTGTGGCAAAATCACAGCCGAACAACATTGGCTATATTCCGATTATCGAGTATGAAAATAACCCTGAACGTTTAGGCTCATTTGAGACAGTTATAACACTTTGTGATGCTATAAACAACATTGACAGTAATGACATTGACGGAATTGAGCAGATAATACAGGCGTTTACATGGTTTGACAACATAGATATCGACAAAAAACAGTTGCAAGAGCTCAAAGAGCTTGGCGCAATAAAAACCCGTTCGCAAGAAGGACGTCAAGCGTCAATAAAAAATATCGAAACAAAGCTCGATATTTCGCAGACTCAGGTAGCTAAAGATGACCTATATGACCGAATGCTTACTATTGCGAGTGTACCTGATCGCCGAGCAAGTGCAGGTGGCAACACGGGTCAAGCACTGATAATCGGTGAAGGCTGGGTAATGGCTGAAAGTGCTGCCAAAGCTTTTGAATTGATGTTTGTAAAGCCTGAAAAGCAGTTTTTAAGAGTTGTTCTGAAAATCTGCAAGAACACTCGAAACTGCAAGCAGGAAGTCAAAGATATTAAGCTTCACGATATTGATGTGAAGTTTACAAGAAACAAGACTGACAACTTGCTCACCAAGACACAAGGCCTGATGAATATGTTGCAGGCAGGCATTCACCCAAGAATAGCTATTTTGCACTGCGGATTGTTCTCTGACCCTGAACAGGTTTATCAGGATAGCAAACCATACTTAGAAGCAACAACACAGCAACAGCAAGATACGGGTAATTTTGCCGTAAATACCACTGTAGCTGATGAAATGCTCAAGGCTATAGGAGCTATGGACAACAACGGCGGTGATAACAGTGGCAACGCTTAAATTTGATGAGCTTAACGTGCTGTGGTTTAACAAAATGGAGTTGTCAACCGCTGAAAAGCTATTGCGAATAGAAATGGCGGCGGTGTTTGAGCGAGAGCTCAATAAGATATTTTCCTCACAGCGTGAGCGTGCTGACAGCGACAAATATCTGCTATATGCAACAGTGTATGCAACGATAATGTCTAGCACGTACATCGAGATTACAAACAATTATTTTTTAAAGTATGTTCTGAACATAGCAAGCAATGTAAAGGGGCTATCGGAATATTCCCAAAAATGGATTGTTAAGCACTCGGAACAGTTTGCAAAGGAAATTCAGCAGACAACCCAAAGGCTTATTGAAAGTGGTGATTATGACAACGCATTTTCGGTAAGCCGAGCTAGGACTATATCACGCACAGAAATCAATGCTCTGTGCGAATGTGCAACCTTAGAGGGATATTATCAAAGCGGTTACACAAAGAAGATGTGGGTATCGTTTAAGGACAACAAGGTCCGAGATACACACAAAGTCGCAGACGGACAAGTCAGGAGCTTGTTTGAACCATTTGACATTGGCAACAGCCAGCTGATGTTTCCACAAGATAGTTCGCTGGGAGCATCGGCAAAAGAAATCGTTAATTGCAGGTGTGTTATGCAACCTGTGAAATAAATTGTAGCTGTGCGTTAAACAGCAAACGTCAAGCCGAGCAACCGGCGTTAATAAGCGTAGACGTAGAAAAGGAGTGTTTCTTATGACAAGAGAAGACGTAAAGGGTATTTTCCCAAACGCAACAGATGAGGAAATCACAGCATTTCTGAACAAACACAATGATGAAGTCACAGCAGCCAAGTCCAGCGGTGTAAAAGCTGACGAGCTTGCGACACTCAGAGATAAGGCAAAGAAATATGATGACTATGAAGCCGAAAAGCTGACGGCTGAGCAGAAATTGAAAAAACTCACTGATGAAGCTGAGGCGGCTAAGATCACCAACCTGAAAATGTTGAACAAGACTAAAGCTGTTGCGGAGTTCGTAAACTGTGGCCTTAAAGAGGACGATTACAAGGGATTTATCGACAGCATTGTTTCAGACAATGAAGAAACTACAGTTAATTCTGCAAAGTCCATTGCTGCAATGCTCACATCTCAGAAGAAAGCTGTTGAAGATAAGCTTAAAGAAGACGGTCTAAAGAATACTCCAAAGCCTCAGGGAGCAGGCGGAAACGACGGACGTACATCTGCTGAAAAGATAGCTGAGAAATTGGCTACAGACAGAGCAACCATTGCTAAAACTGCGGCGGAAGGTCTAAAAAAATACATATAGGAGGTAATTAAATGGCTAACATGATGAAGTCTACAGCCGTAATTGCAGATAAGACAATTCTCGCGAACGGCGAATTTTTGGCAAGACCATATACAATCAAGGCAAGCACTATCACAGCTGATAGCAACGGAAAGAAAATCGTAAAAGGTGGAACTCCATTTCCTGCAAACGATTCAACCGCTATCGGTCTTCTGCTCGACACAGTTGACGTAACCGACGGCGATAAGACAGTAGCTCTTGTGTATGCAGGAACAGTTTCAACCGCTAAGCTGGCAGCTAACGGCGTAACAGTACAGACAGCGGCTAAGACAGCACTGCCAAGAATCACATTTTTTTGAATAAGGGAGGCAATACATAATGCAGAATTTTTCAGATGTTTTCACAGCTAAAGCATTTGCTATGTACTGGACAAAGTACATCGAGCAGGCAAATACAGAAGGCTATCTGGGAACTTCCCTGTTCCCACCTGTAAAGAAAAAGGGTATCGATATAAAGTGGATTAAGGGTAGGTCAGACCTGCCTGTGACACTCAGACAGAGCGCGTTTGACGCTGTAGCACATGTCAGAGATAGAATTGGCGTAACTGCAATTCAGACAGAAATGCCATTCTTCCGTGACAGCTTCATCGTTAAGGAAAGTGACAGACAGGAAATCTTAAGAGCACAGGACAGCAATGATCCATATGTACAGCCTGTACTCGACAACATCTACAACGATGCCAAGAACCTTACCAATGGTGCAAATGTTGTTCCAGAGAGAATGATCATGCAGCTTCTCTCACCGGCTGACGGCTCACCTAAGATTGAGATATCAGACGGCGCAAAGGTAAGTTGTCTGTATGAGTATGACGTTGACGGCTCATTCAAGACAAACAATTTCAAGGCCCTCACAGGTACAGCTGCATGGACAGACCATAAGAATTCAAACCCTGTACAGGACATTCTTGACGCAAAGGAAGCCGTTTATGAGCTTACAGGAAATGTTCCTGCAATCGCCCTGATGTCAAAGAAGACACTCAAAGATATCAGGGAGAATGAGAACGTCAAGGCATATATCGTTGCCAAAGCTCAGGCAGCAGGCGGCGTTATTCTCGTAACAGACAAGCTCGTAAAGGAGTACATCTCTGAGGAAACTGAGCTCACCGTCGTTGTAAACAACAAGTCATTTATTGACGAAAGTGGCACAGCAAAGAGATTTTATCCAGATGATATGGTAACGCTTCTCCCTGCACAGCCACTTGGCTCAACAGTTTATGGTACATCACCTGAAGAGGCTGACCTCATGGCTGACGGCAAGGCAGATGTTGCTATCGTAAATACAGGCGTTGCAATCGCAACAATCAAGCAGGAACACCCTGTTAATGTAAGAGTGCTTGCAAGCGAAATCGTTCTGCCGTCATTTGAGGGCATGGATAACGTTTATGTTATCAACACAAATGCCAAAATCGGTGAACTTACAGTAAATTCTGTTGCTGGCACAAGTGCATCAGGCAAGACAAAGGTAACAGTATCACCATCTCTGTCAGCAGGCAACTCCTACAAGTATAAGACAGCATCGAGCGTAACGGTTCCTGAGGTTGGTGCAGAATGCAAGTCGGGCTACACTGCATGGGACGGAGTATCCGAGATCACCGCAACAACAGGCAATAAGATACTCATCGTTGAGGTAGATGCAAACAACAAGGCTGTAAAGGCTGGTTCAGCTACAGTAGCGTCTAAGGCATAAAAGGAGAGTGCAAAATGGATATGATTGAGCTGTTTAAGGCAAGCGTTCCTGAGGAAAATTCCGAGGAATTGATTATGCAGTATTTAGACACTGCTCAATCAATTATCCTTGCACATCGCTTCCCTTTCGGCACAGACCGCGCAGAGGTTGAGCCACAGTACAAAGGCTTACAGTTGAGAATTGCCATAGACCTATACAATAAGCGTGGAGCTGAGGGCGAAAAGGCACACTCTGAAAACGGAGTAAGCCGTACATATGAAAGCTCGTGGGTATCTCAACAATTGCTTGACGAAATCGTTCCGAAAGCTGAGGTATTGTGATGAGAAACCTAATGCGAAACGTTACAAAAATAAGCTATAAGCTGTATTTAGGTGAACAAAATTTACTTGATGATGACGGCTATAGGACAGGTGAAAGAAGCATAAGTTACTCAGATTTTAGCGAGTGCTATATGTCGATATCAGGCAATAAAAGCGACAGCGAAATGTCACAGTTTGGTCGAAACCTGGACTATGATAGAACAATGTCAACCGCAGATATGAAGTGCGAAATTGATGAACACTCACTGCTGTGGATAGATATTGACGTCAATGGTCCTCACAATTTCATTGTAAAAAAACGCTCTGTTACGCCAAATCAAATACAGTTTGCCATAAAACAGGTGAATGTCAATGAGGAAGATAGCGTTTAATCTGTCAGAAGATAGCTTGACAAAAGCCGTTGAGCAAATGAAAGCATATAAAGCTGAGATACACAAAAAAGCTCAATTACTTGTAGAACATCTGACAGACTATGGGTTAACGATATGCAGAGCAAAAGTCATTGAAATGGATATCCCTGATACAGGACATTTGCTCAGCCAGGTTGACGGCTACTATAGCCCATTGCTTAATGCTGGCTTTATTTTCTGTGACTGTGATTATGCAGTGTTCGTTGAATTTGGAACAGGTGTAAAAGGTGCGTCACAGCCATATGTAGGACAAGCCATAAGCGAATGTGGCTATCAATATATGGGTGGAACACATTATATCACGACGCAAGACGGACGTATAGGCTGGTTTTATCCTGCTGATGACGGAACGTGGAAGTTTACACAGGGTATGCCAAGCAGGCCATTTATGTACGAAACAGGGCTGGAAATGCGAAATGCTCTTGACAACATTATTAAGGAGGTTTTTAAGTGATTGACATTGAAAACAAGGTGTTTGACACAGTGTCGAAAGCACTTGAAAAAGCCTTCAAGGGTATATCTGTCAGCAGCATAAACACAGATAAACCCGCAACATTTCCGTATGTATCAATCGTGGAAACAAGCAACTCGGTTGATCCTGCGTACATAGACAGCGGCAGAATTGAGAACGCAAGCAATCTACTGTACACAGTGAATGTTTATAGCAATCTCGCCAAAGGCAAGAAAACGCAAGCAAAAAAAATCAGAAACCTTGTGTCAGACGAGTTCGATAAAATCGGCATGATGAGAACATTCTGCCAACCTATCGAAAATCTATCTGACACATCAATATATCGTATCACAATGCGTTTCGAGTGCAAAGTCGATACGGACGAAATAATTTATAGGAGGTAATGAAATTGGAACACGCAACGATCGATACATATCTCGAATACAAAGAAGGCAGCATGAGCGGATTTGAGATACTGAGTGACATTACATCATATCCAGATCTGTTTACCGCCCCTGAAAAGTTGGATATTTCTGACTTGTCAAGCAGACAGAAAAAATATGCTGAAGGTATGACAGATGTTCCTGACTATACATTTGGAGCAAATTATGTCAAAGTTACCTATGACAAAGTCAAGAAACTTGAGGGCAAAACTGATATCGAGTTTAGGCTTCTTTTTGGCAAAACAGGCCAGTATGGTGCTTGGGGCTGGACAGGCTCAATTTTTGCAAATGTTAAGGGCGGCGAAGTCGGTGGCAAGAGAGAAATGGAACTCACTTCTTATGTACAGTCAGATGTAACACCTATAACAGTTTCAGATACATAATTTTTAGGAGGATAAAACAATGGCAAAGACAATCAACTTCAATTACGAAGGTCAGCATTACGTTCTTGAATTTTCCAGAAGAACAGTAAGACAAATGGAAAATAACGGCTTCACTCTGAATGATCTCTCAGACAAGCCAATGAACACTCTGAACGAGCTTTTTGCAGGTGCTTTCAAGAAAAATCACCGCAACGTAAAGCCTGAACAGATTGACAAGATGCAGGCTCTTTTCGCTGATAAGGACAAGCTTATAGAGACTCTGTTCTCAATGTACAGCGAAACTATCGAGACACTGACAACAAATGACCCTGCTGAGGATAGGGAAAATTTGATAACCTGGAGCGTTGGAGAGTAGACAACGTTCCGAAAGAGCAAACATATACTCAAACATTTCTAAAAGCTTTGCCATTGTATTTATCCATAGGCATGACTGCCAAAGAGTTTTGGGAAGGTGACTGCTGTTTGGCAGTTGCCTTTCGCAAAGCTGATGAGATGACACAAAAAGCAAAGAGAGAAAAGGACAATTTCAATGCATGGCTAACGGGACTATATGTTCAAGAAGCTATCGCAAGTTGTTTTTCAAAAGACGGCAAATATCCCGATAAACCGCATGACATTTTCAAAGCCGACAAGGATAATGAAAAAACGTATGATGACATCATGCGAGAAAATGCGGAGAATTTCAGAAAATTTGCAGAAGCATTTAATAAAGGAAGGGTGGCAAATAAGGGCAATTAAACAGACTTATTGCCACCCTTATTTTTTATATAGGAGGTGAAAAAGTATGGGATTAGACATCGATAAGCTTAGTTTGAAAGTAGAAGCTTCGTCCGATAACGCTGAAAAAAAACTCGATAGGCTGATTGTTAGGCTCGAAACGCTAAAAAAGTCAGTAGGCAAACTTTCGGGGCTTGACAAACTTTCCAAAAAGCTCAACAAAATAGCGGCAAGTGCCAACGCTATATCAGGTGTGGATAAGCTTGCAAAGCTTGTTGAAAGCGTTTCAAAACTCTCTCAGATAAAGTCTCCGAATGTTACAAAGACCGTGAACAGCATCAAAAAGATCTCTGAGGCGTGTAATGCAGTAAGCGGCATGAGTAACGTAAGCGTGCTTAAAGAGAATATAACGGCTATTACAGAGGCGTGTAAGCCAATGCAGGAAATGGGTAAGAATAATCTTTCGCCATTCCTTAACAGTTTGAAAAAGATACCTGATATCACAAAGTCGCTTGACACAGAGAAAATCAATGAGTTCGCAACGAGAATACGCCAACTTACCACCGCTATAGAGCCATTGACAACGCAGGTTTCAAAGGCGGAAAACGGACTTGTTGCACTTAATGGCATTATGAAGAGTTCAATTGCGAGAAATGGAAACCTTGCATCTGCAAATGCCGCAACTGTAAAATCCTATACCAGTTTGTCCTCAATTTTTAAGGACGCAAGAATAAGAGCCGCCGCACTTTACGTCACAGTCAATAGGGCTGTAGATGCACTCGCCGACTGCTTACAATCGTCAAACGAGTATGTTGAAAACATCAACCTATTTACAGTAGCTATGGGCGATTATTCAGAAGAAGCATATAGGTATGCCGAAAAAGTAAATAGTCTGCTTGGCATTGATATTTCTGAGTGGATACGCTTTCAGGGCGTGTTCAAGCAGATAACAACAGGCTTTGGAGTTGCGGCTGAAAAGTCAAACATAATGTCCAAAAACCTGACGCAGATAGGCTATGATATAGCATCATTCTTCAACATCTCCATAGAAGACGCTATGCAGAAAGTTGAATCTGGCATCTCTGGAGAACTGGAACCGTTGCGCAGACTGGGTTATGCCCTTGACGCCGCAACACTTCAGCAGATAGCCTATGATAATGGCATTCAGCAGAACATCAACACCATGACGCAGGCTCAGAAGTCACAGCTGAGATACGTTGCTATTCTTCAGCAATCTACAAATGTTATGGGCGATATGGCAAGAACCATCGTCACGCCTGCGAACTCTATGAGAATTTTGCAGCAACAGTTTGAACAGCTCAAGAGAGCCATAGGCAACATTGTGAGCGTGTTTGCTGTGAAGATGATACCATATGTCCAAGTGTTTGTAAGACTGCTCACAGACGCCGCTAACGCCATTGCAAAGTGGTTAGGCTTTGAGCTGCCAACGATAGATTATTCTGAGGTTGGCAAAGGTCTAAGCAGTGTAACAGAGAACGCAGATGATGCAACAGAGTCTGTCAAGGAAACAAAGAAAGCACTGCTTGCACTCGCTAGCTTTGATGAGATAAATCAGCTCAATCTTGACAAGAACAACGGCAATGACAGCGGAGATACCACAGGCAACAAATATGATCTCGGCATTGATTTGCCTGAATATGACTTTCTTGCAGGACTTGACAAGCAGACGGACGCGCTTTACAAAAAAATCAAAGCTCAGCTGAAAGAACTCTACAATTGGCTCAAAAAGCACAAGGATATGATTAAAGTCATTGCAGGACTATTGGCAACAGTATGGGCAGTAAATAAAATTGCTAACCTGATTAACTGGGTGAAGAAGCTTAAAGGGGCGTTTGGAGCATTAAAAATTGTCAAAGATTGTACGAGTTGGCTATCAAAGCTTAAAGCGGTTGGAGTAGGAGCAATTTCAGGTATTGTCGGTGGTTTTGCAGGGTTTGATTTCTTCAAAAAGCTTGCGAAAGGCACGTTGGATTGGAACAGCGCACTTGTTGATACAGGCATAGCTGTTGGAGCTATTGCAGCGGCATTTGCAATCGGAGGGCCTATTGCAGGTGCAGTTGCTATAGTAGGAACGCTAACTGGTGCATTTATTGGTCTGTACAAAGGTGCAAGAGATGCCAAAATGGAAATAGTCGGACTTTCTGACAATGGCGGTACTAAAATATCTGAAATTGCGGAAGCATTTGGAGCTCAGTGTGACAAAATCATTGAAGCCAAAAAAGCTGTTTCTGAATATAAAGAAACAATCACAAGCAATCAAGACAAAATAGATCAAGCTGTTGGCAATTTGAACGATTTTGGAGACAGGCTAAGTGGACTTAAAGGAAAGCTTACAGACGCCGATAAAGAAAATATAACATCTGGGTTTGAAACAATAGCCACCGCTATCAAGGACAATATTGGTGCAGAAACACAAGGCATTATCGACAATTTTAAGTCTGCAATGGACGGATTACCTGATAATCTAAAAACAAACATACAAAGCAGTATCAGCGAGCTAAACGCTCTAAATTCTCAACTTTCAGGCAATGTTGACAAGGCACAACAATCCATAAACGATTATTATAATACTATATGGAATGGTGGCACGCCAACAGACGAGCAAACCGAGAATTTCAACAAAGCGACAAAATATTTTCTGTCAAAATCGGTTGAAACATCTGACGCATATAAGGAGTACAAGGAAAACTTATCAAAGATTGATTTATCCAAAATCGACTTTGAGGATTTTGATACGTTCAAAAGATCTATTCAAGACGTTCAGAACAATGCAAATTCAGCAATAACTGCAATAAGTAACGCAAAAAAAGACTCTCTTGATTATATCGAAAGCCTATACCAAGAGACGATAGAACAACATGATCTCGGTTGGGTATCTGATGCACAACTTGCACTTGCAAAAGAAACATTTGAAAATGCAAAAAAGAACATCAACGATAGTGCAGATGAACAGACAAAATCAGTTAAGGACGGACTTGGAAAGATTTTAGGTCAGGCACAGTCGCAATTAAACACAGCTATTGATGATCAAGCTCAGTTTTTTGCGCAGCAAGAAACTACGAATGTGTATGGCGATTATCTTCAGTGGACAGATGATGCTTGGAAGTATTTTAACGATAGCTATAGCAATAACATTAAAGAGCAAAAGAAAAATTTCAGTGATCAGCAAGATGTAATAAAGAAAGCTGCCAAAGATACAAAAGTAAACCTTGGCGAATATGTCAAGGCGCTTAGCCCGTCAAACATTGACCTCAATCATGCTGACATAGGCGGTTGGGGCAAGGTAATTGCCGCCAAAAAAGGTGCAAAAACAGGCGATTGGACTGATTACGGAAAAGAAATGGCCACACAGCTATCAAAGGGAATTGAATTGGGTACTGACGGCACTATTAAATCTGTAAAAGGAATGACCAGCAGTTTGCTCAATGAATTCACTTTGGGCGGCGAAAATTGTGTTGCAGGTTTTGCAAACGCTTTGTCCGACAAGGAAAAGAAAGCGTTCGCAGCTGCAAATGACCTCGGACTTAGCAGCTTGAAGTCATTAAAGCTTGCACTTGATGAGCATTCTCCGTCAAGAGAAACGCACCAAATCGGTGTCTTTTTCCTCCAAGGCTTCATGAACGGCATAAAATTGCTGTCAACGTTTATGAACACTTACGTGGCAAAAACAGCAAAATCAGCCGTCACAACATTTGATACAAATTCCGCGACAACCTCAATCGGTATCAAGTTTATAGACCGTTTTAAAAACGGAATTGACCTGAGGAAAAATAGCCTCATCAATGATATAGTTGACATTTTCAACACAATTCTCGACAAGGCAGATAGTTTCCACGTCCAGTTCTTCAATTCGTTCAATAGTGCGGTACCTGCAATACAGATAGCCTCAAATGGCATTCTTGCCGCTATGGGACAAGCTGTATCTATACCACAGATAAGCTATACAGCACCTGGATATCGTGTTCAGGGATATGCAAATGGCGGTTATCCTGCGACAGGTCAGCTATTTGTTGCAAGAGAAAACGGCACACCTGAAATGGTCGGTTCTATCGGTAGCAGAAACGCCGTTGCAAATAACGATCAGATCACCGCGGCAATCAGTCAAGCAGTATATCAGGCAGTGCGTGAGGCAAACCGAGATACTCAGAACAGCGGTAGCAGAAACAATGAAATGACAGTTAAAATCGTTCCTGACAAGAACAGCTTCGTAAAAGTTGCTGTTGACGGGATAAACGATACAACCAGACGGACAGGTAAAAGTCCGTTGCACTAAAGTGAGGTGGTGACACAATGCTAAAATTCGACGGCGTAGAAATGCCTGTACCTGCTGATTTGCAGGTACAGGACAACAAAATCTGGTCGGATAACACAGGACGTTCAGCAAACGGAATGTTTGTTGGTGATATGGTTTGCATAAAGAAAAAGTTAATCATATCGTGGGTACACCTCACAGGTGAGCAAGTCGCGCTGATAAATCAATACATTTCTAACGTAAGCAAACCGTTTTTCAGCGTGACATTTACAGATGAAACATTTGTTGAGCAAACGTGTACCATGTATGCAGGTGACACAAAATATGATGTGCTAAAGTGGGTCTCACCGATGAAGTATCTGAAAAATGTTGCAGTAGACCTAATCGAATGCTAGGAGGCGGTAAAATTGTATACAGTACAGAATGAACCCATCTCTCAGCGTATCGAGAGCTATTGCCGTACTTGGAGGTTGTGGATAGAGAATGCAGAGGGTGTTATATCAGGTGACAGCATTATGTCAGCTGATAGCTCCATGCAGGCAACAAGCCTTTCCGACGACATCGAGCTGGGTGCCGTGTGTTCGCAATCGTGGAACATGACCATAAGTGACACTGAAACAGCGTTTCTTGGTAAAGAGTATGACACATATCTGTATCTCGTAGACTACGAAACTAGCGGCATACTCGCAGGCGAAAAGATACCAATGGGACGTTTCACCTGCGTTAAGTCGAAAAAGTCGGGCGGCAGTGTTCAGCTGACAATGGCGGATAGGCTGTACTTCTCGGATAAGCCATATGTGCCGCATATCCCTATGCCAAACTGGAATAAAGCAGTCGAAGACGACATTTGCAGACAGCTTGGTTTGCAGAATGGAAATGATTATACGGAAGTCAGGTTACTGCGTGACAAGGACGGCAGACGGTTGATAGATAAGAACGGCAAGGTGCTGTACTCAAAGTATTTCTATTTCAAGGTCGGCTCATTGCTAAAGGACGTGACCATGCGCCAAATGTTGTCCTATCTGGCTTCTGCTCAGGGACAGTTCGGGTATGTTGACAGGTACGGAAAGTACGTCCGAAAGTGGTATGGCAAGAGCGTGAAAACATTGGATAACAACACAATAGACCTGCCAACACTGTCAGAAAGGCAGAACGTTATCGTGGGCATTATCTGCAAAGTCAGTGATGATGTAACGCTGTTGCTTGGTGTGACAGATACCACGCAAGGACGTGTGCTAGAGTTTGAAAATCCGTACATGACAGAGTCTTTGCTACAATCTCTGTGGCGCAGGATAGGAGGTTTTTCGTGGTACACCACTGAGCTGTACCACAGACTTGGTGACCCACGTTTCGACATAGGTGACGTGGTGACCTACACCAACGGCACAGACAATTATGATATACCGATAACAAATTTAGGATTTAACTTTGACGGAGGGCTTTCAGCAGACATTTCTGCGGTAGGTCTGAGCGTTGAAGAACAGCTTTAAGGGGGGGCGAGATAATGGCTGATGAAAATTTGACATTGGCGCAAGATATCACTGAGAATGACTATCCTATGCAACACGCAGGTGAGGAAATCGATGAGATACTGAGCCGAGCCGGCAAGATACACTATGGCACTGTGGAATACAAGATGACGAGAGCAAATGCGCTGATGCTGATACCGCTTGGACTGACTTTTGCGCCTAAGCAGGTCATAGCAACGCTACGGCAGACAGCCGCACCAACACCATATCAGAACTACTGTACCCACGTTAGTGGTTCGGGAAAGTCGTACTATCTGAACGTCTGCATGGGATCTAATAACGGGCCAACAGTGGAAAACGTGCCGACAGGAACATACTATGTTGATTACATTGCAATAGAGTAAAGAGGGGTGATTAAATGACGATAACATTAAATTCAGACTATGACGTAACACTAAGCACAGCCCTACTGGGCTATGTTGGTGAAACAAATGCTAGACCCGTGTCTGTCGAGGGCATGGAGATAGACGGCGCAGACCGCTATGTGTTGACTATAGATTACGGTGACGGCGTTCAGTATGAGGTCGATATCACAGGCGGCACATGGACACCTACAGCAGACATACTGCGTTCAGCGCAGACAGTTTCGTGTCAGATATGTGCAAAGAAGCTGTCAGGTAACGAATACATATTGGTGAAAAAATCACGCATATTCCGCCTGAGAATAGGTGCGGCTATCGGCGATAATGCAGTACCGTCACCTGATGTGGCGATAGACGCACTAGACCGTATAGATGCCATAGGCAGACAGGCGCACGCAGATATGCAGAAAGCCGTCACCGCCGCAGAAACGGCTACTACAGCGGCAGAAAACGCAAAAAAATCTGCCACAGCCGCAGAGAAATCAGCCGATACGGCAACGCAGGCGGCAAGCCGTGCGGAAACCGCAAAGACAGCGGCTGAAATGTCCGCAACACAGGCAGGCACCGCCATGCAGGGTGCCGAAACCGCACGTGCTGAGGCGGTCACAGCACAGAATAATGCTAAGGTATCCGCAGCCCAGGCGTCAACGTCAGCACAGCAGACTGAGGCTGATAAGACCATAACAGCAGGCTATGCTAAAACTGCCAAGACCTGCGCTGACAGCACTACGGCAGATAGACAGGCGGTGCAGACATTGGCAGAACAGGTGACAGCCGACAAAACTACAGTGGCAGACAATGCCGCTAAGGTAGCAGAAGACAGAACAGCCGCAGAGACTGCCGCACAGACAGCACAATCCATAGCTGACAGCCTGCCAGAAGATTATGTGACAGCTGTCGGAAAAATCGCTGAGAATACTGTTGAAATTTCTGCTGTAAAGTTAACGGACAAAGAACTGCAACGTAGGGTAAATGCGTTATATGATATGGGCAATGGTGTGACACACCAGTTTGAAACTGACAGTGAAACAGCATATCAGAAGACAGTGCCGACAGGTGGTAAGCTGATGAGCGTGAAGTCAATAGGCGGTAGGTCGATTGTGTTTAACCAGCTGATACCTGACAGCATAATTCATGTTACAGTAACGATTGACGAAGATGTTACCGAGGATAAGTGGATTAGCCGTATCGAAGCTGACACGTCAAATATAATTAGCGCACATGGTCATAAGGTATTGGGGAAATGCGTAAAAGACGCAAGCAACCCAACTGCAAATGTTGTAGTGCGTTTTGGCGATAACAATGCCAATATTTCAAACGGATATGAATCAGAACATTCCACTGAAAAGGGAATATACACCCTGCAATCTAGCGTTAAAAATGGTGCCCTGTATTATCGTGCATTTGCAGGCGCAACCGCAGGCACATACAAATTTACACTGCAATTGTTTGACCTCACCCTCATGTTCGGATCAGGCAACGAACCTAGCACAGTGGAAGAATTTGAGAAAATGTTCCCTGCCGATTATTATCCGTATAATGCTGGGGAGATTGTCAGTGCAGGAGTGACAGAGGTCGCTGTGGGTGATAGCACCTACCCTATCCCCGAAGCAATCCGCAATCTGCCTGGCTACGGCTGGAGTGCAGGAACGGCACGAAATTACGTTGATTACGAAAATAAACGATACGTTCAATGTGTTGGCAGCGTAGATTTGGGAACGCTGACGTGGATGAAAACATCTAGTCAATCAGTAGGAGATTATTTCTATGCGCCAGTTTCCGCAATTGGGTTTAAAAGATTAGGTGCGTTCGGAATAACTGTTCATAATATACTGTGCAGTAAATATATAACAGTTGCTAGAAATCCAAATGCATTTGTCGATAAAACAATTGTGCTAGACGGAGACAGTATCGCAGTTTCACAAATTCAGGTCAAGGACACCGCCTACACCGACGCTACCGCATTCAAACAGGCTATGTCAGGTGTAATGCTGTACTACGAACTAGCGAACCCAATCGTAACCGATATATCATCGTTAATACCCGATGATTTCCTGCGGAACATCGAGGTCGAAGCAGGTGGTTCAGTGACATTCAAAAACAGCAACGACAGCTATCGCATACCAGTGCCGAATGAAGAAGAATATATTGTGAAACTATCAGAAGTGGGAGGTACAACATGACGGATTTACAAAAGAAAATGGCTGAAAAACTAGGGTTGACCCCTGATGATTTTCAGCCGAAAAAAGCCACAAAGGTGGACGAGCTAGAAGCACAGGTGCTATACACCGCACTGATGACCGATACACTGATTGAGGAGAGTGACGACAATGTATAGAAAAGTCAAACGTTTGTACGATTTAGGGTTGTACACCGCTGAGCAGGTCAAAGACTTTGCCGACAGGGGGAAGATAACCCCTGAGCAGTACGAGGAAATCACTGGAGAGAAATATGAAAGCGAGGTAGTAAAGTGAAGTACATAATTATGCTGATGATCGTGATAGGTCTTGCGTTGGCTGATTTTGCCACAGGCTGGATAAAGGCCTATTGCAAAGGCGACGTTAGGTCGTCAAAAATGCGCAAAGGCGGTCTGAACAAGCTGGCTGAGATAATTGTCATGGGCGTGGCTATCTGGTCTGAGATAGGTTTTGAAAAGCTGGGTCACTACTACGGTCATGACAAACTGGCAAGCATTGCAGGCACGATAACAGCACTTGCAGTTTTCGGCTACATTTTCGCAATGGAAATAGTTTCTATACTGGAAAACTATGGTGAAATCAATCCACAGGCAAGCTGGATAAACAAAATTGTGGCAAAATTTGGAGTTTTCAAAGACAAGGAGGACTAATTATGGCTATGACATTTGATGAGTTCGTAAAGAAATACAAAGGCAAGGGCGTTAATTTCGATAAGTTGTACGGTGTACAGTGTTTTGACCTGGCGAACCAGTTCAACAGAGATGTTATCGGCTGCGGTATGTTCACAGGTATGTATGCGAAACAGATTTACGAAGATTTCGACAAGCAGGCGGTCAAGGGTTATTTTACCAGAATTAAAAACACGCCGTCATTCGTTCCGAAAAAGGGTGATATCGTTGTGTGGGGCGGTAGTCTGAACGGCGGTATCGGTCACGTTGCGATTGCCACAGGCGAAGGCAACACAAAGTATTTTTACAGCTATGACCAGAACTGGACAGGCAAAAATGACCCATGCACGAAAATCAAACACAATTACAACCATGTTCTTGGCGTTCTGCGTCCGAAAAACCAGAACGTTATAAATCCGCCCACACTGGAGACGAAAGGCTATAAGAAAGGCATGAGCACAGACGGGTCGTATGCCCTAAAACAGCTGCTAATACTTGACGGCGCAAAGCTGGACGATAATGCAATCATCGGCAAAGGCACTGTCGGTGCTATCAACAGCCGTCTGTCAGCATGGGGATACAGGCCGAACGGCATAGCAGGAAAGAAGTTCATTAAAAAAATAAGACAGAAAATTCAGAAATAGTCGCATAAATTTCGTGTAAAATTCGCATAAATTTAGCCGTCAGAGCGCTTTGCCCTGACGGCTGTTTTTTTATTGAATTACCTTGTGAACTGTGCTGATATCATTGTCATCACGTTCAGCGTTTACAAATATCGTAGACAACCATTTCACCTGATAGCCGTTGTTGGTATGGTAGCCGTGGAAGTGAGCACGTCTGATGTGCGGTGCTTTCGGTGCGCTGTGACCTTGTGGGCTATGCTGATAACTGACACTGCTCTCAATCTGTCTGTGCTTGCGAACAGCCGTTCCAATACGGTATCCTACATTTGCTATGGCTGACTTCTGCGGTTGTGCAGACGGCTTCTGAGGACGTTGTGCGGTGGATTTCTTCTGCACCTGATGTTTTGTTATGGGTGTGATTTCTGCGTTTACAGCCGATAAATATACAATGAACTGCAATTTTTCGGCTATGTCGCATATCATTGTTTTAGTGCCTGCCTTGTCTTTTTTGGCATAGCTGCCTAGAATTTTATATATCAGGTCTTCAACTGTCATATCATACTGCAATTCTATAGCGATTGATTCCGAATAGTAGTCTTTTTCGGCATCGTCAAAAAAATATTCTGTCATTGTCATTCGGTCGCCCTGCAAGTCGAAAAAGAACCCCACGCTATTTTTGTATTTTCGCTGGACGTAGAAGCAGTTGCATGGCAATTGTTTGAAAACGTCTGCACTAATCTTCAAATCGGCTGTGACCTGACCACTCAGCAGGCTGGCAAAATCATCATCAAATAGATACACTTGCCGTCCGCTGTAGCACCAATTCACCATATTTTTTATGGCACCCAGCTTGTCCAGAAAATCATCTGACATTATCGTTTGTTCGGTCAGCTTGGCGGCTTCGTCTAGGGTTTTCTTTCCGATTTTGATATAGTCACGCATTAGTTGACCGCTGACATAGTCCACTATATCGGTATCGGTTGCGATATGCCCTATGGCTTTTATGGTTTCTGCATTGGCTGCTACTACTTTGTCCGGCAGCAATTCGTATTTTTGTTTTGCCATGTCATTTTACCCTTATGTTGATTCGGTCGATATTTACATTTGTTGCTTCTATGCCGTGCTTTTTCAACTCTCGCTCAATCGTAACCGAATTCATCGGGCGTGTAAGCCTGATCTGTCTGCAAACGTAGTGTTTCTCGCACTTTTCACCATAACTCTTACCCTTAACAACCTCAAATTCGTCCGAAATGTCGTTATCGGTCAGCCCTAGTTTCTCAACGAACGCCTTCCAATCTTCGGGGCTGATAGGGTCTAGGACTTTGACCTCCACGCCGTCACGTGGCGCCATTTTATATATCCAGTATGCCTTCTTGTCGAACTCTGCGGCGCTTCGTGGGATATTTGCGTTGCCACGTGGTATCAAATGTTTGGATATATCATCAACCTTTGAAAAATCAATCATGCTCAGCTGATATGTGCGGTTTTTGATTTTTACCAGCAAATAATTTCCCTCAGGGGTATACAGTCCGTCAACTATCAGCCGCTTTTCACCGTTGATTTCCTCAAATTCAAAACTATCGGCTTCCAGTAAATCTTCTGGCTTGCAATCTAGTGCCGTGCATAGACGTCCCAGCGTGCTTGCCTGGATAAAATTGATATCCTGCGCACCGCTCTCCAGGCGGCAGATATAGCTTCTGACAGAGCCTATTCTCTTTGCCAGCTCATCTTGTGTCATGCCTCTTGCTTCTCTCATGTCTTTCAACTTGCTCATAAAATCATATCCTTTCAGATTTATTTTGCTTTCCAGCCGACGCCCTTTCGGGCGTTTCGTATCAATTTTCAGATACTCGTCAGGGCTGTTTATGCGTTCTCATATTGTTTCACGTTCGATTATTTTCTTGGCTGATGTTTCGTTTATCAGCTTTTTGTTTTGATATATCGTCAGCTGTTTAACCAGGTCGCTCATGGTTTCTATGTTCATGCCGTGCTTGTTCAGTTCAGCCGCTACGATTTCAAAACCTACTGCAACGTCATAACCTTTCTTGTCAGCACCCTTGCACTTATCGGCAGCGTACTCGGTTACGGAACCAACTCTCCAGAAGAGGGTCTTGCGTCTGATATCGTTTGCGTAGTCAATCTGTTTTGGCGTACCCTCAAGCTCTGCGCACTCGATTTCAAAAATCACGTTGAAATACTTTGCAAGCCAAGCGGCGTGTGCTGCTTTTCTCTCTTCGTCCCTGATTCCGTTCAGAACACTTGGGTTTTCTGTCATTGAATACTCGAATTTTGAATACTGATTTTCCATGATTTGTACCTCCGAAAATTAATTTTTGATTTCAGGTCTCATCTCTTGCCTGTGATTATAGTATACCATGTTATCTAGCAAAAGTCAAGTAGTTAGATAACAAAAATATAGATAACATTGAACTTTGTAGGATTGCACAAATATAGGCTTGCTTTTTGTGCATATTTTCAGAGCAAAATTTCAGTGTGTGCAAAATTCCGTGTCATATTTCATGTCATATATTTATTATTTTTGGTGGTATTTTATTATTTCTACGCATATTTTAGCATTTTAGAACATAAAGAAAACCGCCTATCTACGCCATTTGACGTAAACAAGCGGTTTTTCGTATGGTGCGGGTGACAGGACTTGAACCTGCACGGTGTTGCCAATAGAACCTAAATCTATCGCGTCTGCCAATTCCGCCACACCCGCGTACAAAACAACATTATTATTTTATCATAAACTCCCTACTTTGTCAAGACTTTTTGCTCAAAAAAAATGCCCGATGCTGTTCAGTTGTCAATGATAGGTGACACATCTTCTCAAAAAATAATGTTAAGTAAC
>OGQU01000406.1_pt1 | contig 52439 bp, 61 predicted proteins | sample 1553341 | NCBI WGS metagenome assembly OGQU01 (sample SAMEA2579920, study PRJEB22360) | human gut metagenome | biome: human gut; feature: human-associated habitat; material: faeces | place: Denmark | collected 2008/2010 | reverse complement strand
ACAAACAACTGAATTTATCTCCCCTCCCAAGCTAAAACTTTGGGAATTGTTAGCATACTTTATTATTTATAGTATTGCAGGATATATAATCGAAACTCTATTTGCACTAATAAGATATGGAGTATTAGAAAGTAGACAAAGTTTTCTATATGGTCCATTTTGTAGCATTTACGGAATAGGTGCTGTTATAATGATTGTATTTTTAAGATATTTTATGAAAAATAGAATAACATTATTTATTGGTGGATTCTTTATAGGTTCAATTACAGAATATTTAGTAAGCTTAATTGGAGAATTATTACTTCATGTAAAGTGGTGGGACTATTCAAACATGCCTCTAAATATAAACGGTAGAATATGTTTCTATTACTCTGTTTTCTGGGGTATTTTGGCAATATTTTTAATGAAAATTATACATCCTAAAATTAGGAATTTTCTTGCATTACTATTAAAAAAATTTAATTATAAAAATATAAATAATATCATTATTGCCATTAATATATTTTTAGCAATAGATTGTATTATTTCTGCATATGCAATTGATTTATTTAAAATTAGAATGATTGTTAACTATGATTTAAATGTTACTAATAAAAACTCAATTATTAAAATTAATCAGAAAATCGAACAAAATAAATTGAACCAGAAATTAACAAATACCATCTTTTGTGATAAAATAATGTTAAAAACATATCCAAATTTAAAAGTACAATGTCTTGATGGTTCTATGATATATTTCAAAGATTTATTACCTGACATCAAACCATATTATCTTAGGTTACAAGAAAAAGATTTTTATAAATAACAAAAAGCGAAATTCATTACTTTATAGTTTTGACATTCGCTTTTTTATATAATTGCTAACATTTTTTAGTTTTTCTTATTTTATAATTTCTTCTACTTTTTTTACAATGTTTTCTATATTTAATCCATATTTTGATTTAACATCAGTAGCTTTTCCTGACTCTGTAAACACATCTTCTACACCTACATAAGAAATTGGAGCATGTATAGATTTTTGAGCAATTATTTCAGCAATACCTCCTCCTAATCCTCCTAAAATTGAATGATTTTCTAAAGTAACTATTCCTTTAACTGTTGAAGCCACCTCATTTATTAATTCACTATCTATTGGTTTTATTGAAAATATATTTAAAAGCATTCCTTTATATCCTTTTTCTTTTAATATTTCAAAAGATTTATATGCTAAACTTGTAGTCGTTCCTTCATAAATTAATGCAAAATCATTTCCATCATCTTGTACAACAATAGCTTTTCCCATTTTTGCATCTTTTTCTAATTCTACATCTGGTACAACATCTCTTGTAACTCTAATATATACAGGTCCATTATATTCAATTGCAATTTGAATTGATTGTTTTAATTCTTTTACACTAGAAGGAATCAATATTTTCATGTTGGGAATCATTCTCATAAGTGCAATATCCTCATTTGCATGATGAGATGCACCATCAGGTCCATTATCCATTCCAACATATGTTCCTATTAATTTAACATTAGAATTAGCATATGCTGATTGACGTACTTGCGTCCACGCTGTGCCAGTTACAAATGTTGCAAAATTTACGTAAAAAGGAATTCCTCCTTCTGCTGCGATTCCATCAGCAATAGAAACAGCACTTGCTTCAGCTATTCCTGCTTCAATAAATCTCTTAGGATACTTGTCCTTAAAATTTAAAGTTTTTGTAGATTTTGCCAAATCACTATCTATGACATATATCCTATCATCACTTTGTGCAAACTCACAAAGAAACTCTCCTATTTTATCTCTTAAACATATTTCTTTATAATCCATTATTACTCCTCCTCCATTTGTAATTCTTGCATTGCTATTTTATATTCTTCATCAGAAAGAGCACCACTATGCCATTTAGGATTATTTTCCATAAAAGATACACCTTTGCCCTTTACCGTGTTAGCTATTATTGCTACTGGTTTATCCTTTATTATATGTGCCTCATTTAATCCATTTACAACTTGTTCCATGTTATTTCCATCTAATTCTATTACATGAAAGTTAAATGCTCTAATTTTGTCTACTAAAGGCTCTAAATTCATTGAATCATTTACTGCATCAAATGAAGATAATTTGTTATAGTCTATTACAACTATTAAATTATTTAATTTATAATGAGCTGCTTGTAATAATGATTCCCAAATTTGTCCCTCTTGCATTTCTCCATCACCAAGTATTGCATATACATGATGATTATCCTTATTATTTCTTTTTGCAATTGCCATACCAACTGCTATTGAAAGCCCCTGTCCTAATAATCCTGTTGTTGCATCTACTTCTGGTATAGTACCAGTATATGGATGCCCCTGAAGTCTTGAATTAATCGTTCTAAAAGTTCCTAACTCGCTCTCTTTAATTATTCCTTTTGAACATAACTCTGCATATTGAGCAGGTACTGCATGTCCCTTGGAAAGTACCACCTTACTACGTGGATTAGAATTAAAATCAACATCCATTTCATATATCGCAGTTAAGATATCTATAACTGATAATGAACCTCCTGGATGACCGGCTTTACCTTTATATATCATTTTAATTATTCTTTTTCTATTTTCATTTGATAATTTTTTTAGATTTTCAATATCAAGCATTTTTTATCTCCTCCTTATCTATATAATCTATTATGTCTTGCGGTTTTAAAGCAGTTTTCATTACTTCAAAAAATTCAGGCTTTTGCAATAATTCAGAAACAGCACTTAAAGCCTCTATATGTGAATCAAAATCTGTATTGGCAAATAAAATAACATAATAAACTGGGTCGTTTTTTGGATTTCCAAAATTAACTGGATTCTTTAAAGTCATTAATGTAATTGCATTTTCATTTACTCCCATACTCCCAAGGCAGTGTGGAATTGCGATTCCTTTAGCAACAACTACATATGGTCCAAATAATTTTACACTTTTAATTACACTATCAATATATTCTTGTGTTACAATTCCTTTTTCTAATAATATATTTCCCGCATGTCTAATTGCGTCTTCCCAATCTTTACACGACTCATTTATCCTAATATATTCTTTTTTCAGTATATCACTTAACATTCTGTTTCCCCCTCATTAATGTCCAATAGCGAAAATATATTATTATCATCATTTAATTCTACTATATTCATTATAACACCTTGTCCAACAACTATTCCTCCTAAATCTTCTATTGCATGCTTAATTGACTTCATTGTATTTCCTGTTGCGTATATATCATCAATAATATAAAATCTTTTTTCTTTATATTCTTCATTAACTAATTTAGGCAATTCCAATACATCTTTTCCATATTCTTTTTTATATTTTAAAATTTTTTCAACTGTTGATGGTGGCAACTTTCCCGCTTTTCGTACAGGTATAAAACCAACTTCTAATTTATTTGCCACGGCTGAACCTAATATTAGCCCTCTTGCTTCTGGTCCAACAATATAGTCTATTTTTTTATCTGATATTTCTTCTACAAATTTATTTATTATTTCCTTAAAAGTATCTTTTTGAATTATTAATGGCATTATATCAATAAACTCTATACTTTCTTTTGGAAAGTTTTTTTCTGTTCTTATATTCAATTCATTTTTTAATTCATTCCTTAGTATTTTCATTAAGATTCCTTCTTTCCATTTTTTTCTATTCTCACTATATATCATAAATAAGAATAATTATCAAGTAAAAAACGTCAAAAAATAAGTATCTATTGTTTTTACAATAAATACTTATTTCAATTATGGCTCCTCTTGCCTTGCAGCCGCACTTTATTTTCGTTTGTATTTCAATAGTTTGCAGCTTTAGTATTTTTTTGTAACCCCGTTACAATTTATCCACACATATAGATAAATTCCTTTTCAAAATTACTCATATTCCTTGAAAGCATCTCATTGGTTTTGTTCATATATTCGGTGTACTTTTGTAACTCTCTTTGTTTTACATATTCATAAATCATTCCATACCTATCAATTGTTGTTTTTATGCTCTTATGTCCTAAAATAACCTGTAGAATATGAATCTCTATTCCAGCTTCTATGCAACGAGTAGCAAAAGTGTGTCGCAACATATGAAAATGAACATCACTCGTTTTTAATGAGCAATAATACACTCCGTTTACTTTACTATGTTTTTTATGAGAAGTTTCAATTACTCTAATACCAGCATTTTTACAAATTGTTTTAAATGCTGAATTTACCTGATTCGGTATATATAACTCTCCATCAGTACGAATAAATATCACACCATATTTATTCGGCATTGATTCTCCAATAGCTCGTAGTAATACTTCTCTTGATAAATTCGTTAAGTGTATTATTCTTGTACCACATTCTGTTTTTGTTGTTTCACCAACTATACATTTACCGTGCTTATTTTGTGTCAATGTTCTTACAACCTTAATTACTCCAAATTCTCCTTCATCCCATTGTATGTCTTTCGGCATTAAGGTCAATATTTCTCCAATTCTCATACCGAGTATAAAGTGCTAACAGAATAATATTTTTATACTGCGACCAATTATGTTTTAAGTAATTCGTTAGTAGATACTCTTCCTTTCTGGATAACGCATCTACTTTAATCGAAGTCTTAAAGCTCTTCGGTCTTGTTATAGGTTCTTCACCAACAAAGAAATCCTCTGTTATAATATTCTTTTTTAACGCCAATGCAAAAACTCTTTTTACTTCTCGAAATTCCTTCTTTAATGTTTCATCTGCTTTTGTTCTTTCGTTTTGTAAAAAGTCTTCTATTTGCTTCTTAGTAACTTTCTTTATTGAGATATTAGCAAACTTGTATGTTCCAATAGTTTTAATTGTTTGTTGCAGCCTTACATAAGAACTTGATTTTATATCACCGTTTTTATATCTTTTTTCTTCATATTGGGTTGCCAGACTTACTATTGAATATTCATTGTTTTTTGCCATTACTTTTTTTAAGCCGTGTTCTGTAATATCTTCAATAAAATCTACAAGTTTTTTATACGCTTCCTCAAATGTTTTGCCTACAAATTGTTTTCTTATATTTTCGCCGTTTATTGTTTTTTCCTAAATTCAATGGTTCAATACAATACCTTGTGTAAATGTAGAATTTATCACAATGTTCCTTATCTGAACACTTCTCACAATCACCGACAGCGTTTCATTGTATATAGCGTTCTTCGATTAAGACACAATTTTCTATTAGTACAATTTTGACAAGTTGGACACATTGGCATATTAGATGTGTTTCTTTTATTTTTAGTTATGTACTCGTGAACTGAATAATCTTTTCCTTCAATAAGTTTTTTCATATATTCCTCCTAACAAAGGAATATTGTTTCTACTTATCTAATAACGATTTTCATATAGTGTTAATTTTTAGCTCTTAGCTCAGACAATATATGTCTTTCCTGTAGGTATTGGATCAAAGCATTTTCTTCAACGCACCATTCTCTTCCGTACTTTTATTGCAGGAAATTCATCATTATAAAATAGTGCTTGTCCATTGTTTGCTCCAACACCAAACAAATTGCAAATATCTTCTCTCGAAAATAATACAACATTATTAAGTTTTTTCATATTTAACACTTCCTTTCGATTTTATCATATAAATTTATATTTGAAAATAGTTTAGATAAAATTTTCTATAGTATTTCACCACTTTTCAATATTCCTTTTTATTTTTCAAATAAAAAAACAATAAGAATATATAAATTACTTATTGTTGCTATCATTTAATATTTTCTCTGCTTTTTTCATAGCTTGCTCTGGAGTATATTCTCTCATAGCACTAACCATTTCACATCCGTATTCCTTCTGCCGTTCTATTTTTCTTCGGTACTCTTGTTGTTATTGAATTATAGGCAATGATACAATAAGATACTGCATCCGCCTTTGTTATTTTTTGTTTTTGTTCTATCATTATATATTTTCTCCTTTTCTTTTGGCAAAATTGCCAAAAATAATATATTTAATAAAAGTTGTAATGAAATTGGTTAAATTTCCATAAAGGTTCTGTTTCCTCTCTGCCCTCATTCGACCAGCAACATTAAATGTTGAAGTATCATTATCACCATCTTTTTTCTTCGCCAACATAAATAACCACATTTACTTTTTCGCTCGCTATATTTGCTATTCATCAATAATGACATTCAACTTCTTGCAGCTCGAAAAGATGGATAAAGTGTTACAACTTTTTATGACACAGTTTGTGTATTTTTCAATGTGCTTATTTAGTAGTTTTTTGTTCTACACTTATAAGCACAATCAAAATATAAAAAACGGTCAATAATTTTCAAAAAAATATATTTTTTATGTTTCGTAAGCCATTACTTACTTTGTAAGAAATGGTTTTACCAAATACCAGAAGATTCAAAAAGATAAAATCGGAAAGATTTTTCTTTTATGAAAATTCCTTCCGATTTATTTTTTATATCTCAAATTTATAAATTGCTTTTAGTATATTTGATTCGACACAATCATAACAGGTTGTCATATCCGTTATATTGTACTTTTGCATCTCATAGTAAATGAAATACTCATAATGTTTTATAATTTCATTTACGCTTGCTGCATCTCCTGATTTTGCTTTTTCTAATAGTTCTATTACTCCCATATTCTACTCCTCATATTTACTTTTTATTTCTTTTAGTGCATCACTTATAATATGCCTAATTCTTACTTCACTTTTTCTGTATTTAGTTGCAATTTCTTTGGTCGAATATCCATCAACGAGCTTTAATTTAAGTATATCTTTTTTATCTTTAGGCATTTTTGCCACAATTGCAGCAATCTTACAATCAGAAAAATAATTTTCTAAATCTGCATCAGAATCACAAAAAGACAAAGAGTTATCGTCGAATTCACTATCAGGTAGCAATTCAATTGATACTTCTCTTTGTCTTTTTATATTTTCATATTTAGCAAAATTTATAATAGTATGTTTTATTGTTTTTCTAATGTAAGAATCAAATTCTTTTTCTAAGCCACTCTCCACAATCTCACCCCCATTTGGGGCAAGATTTAAGGGCTTATCTTGTGTAAAGGCTTATATATTCAGTTAAAGGCAAAATCTTTTGTATTCCATTCCTTGTAGCCCATTTGCTATTTTACTACTATTTAGGTCAAAAATAAAGACAAGCCATAATGACTTGCCTTTATTCGCTGCCTATACCAATTTACGAATTGTTATTGACTTAACATAAGCAGCATAAGCTGCCTATGCCATATATAATACACCTAAAATAACCTTGACATAGTTTGCTTTTGTCCGTAGGAAAGTAAAATAGGAGTTGTAGCAATAACAAATGTCAATAATTATAATAAGTGCTATATGTAATTTAAAAATGTTATGGATATATATTGGCAAATGTACCATTTGCGACAGAATTATATAAGGATGTTGTTAAATAGTTTTTAGGATTAGTTACAGAATTAGCACCATCCTTAAAAACTTCGGCACAAGTTGTTATAACATTATCAATATGAGAAGATGTTATTTTCTTAAATATAGCCTTAACCATATCAATATTCCTATTTTCGCCAGCTATATATATAGTATCTTTTTTGCAGAGTAGTATTTCAACAATAATATCCCTCAAAACACTTAGCATTTTAATAGCATTATCAGAATATTCAGAATCTAACATTTTATGCAGTTCTACAGCATCATTATAGCCAATTTGATTATTGACTTTTTCTAATGTATTCTTATAATCACCAGATGATTCTTCAATGCTATTTTCAGAAAGTTCCTCTTGAAGTTTCTCTTTTTCTGTATGCTCAATAACAGAAGAACCATTTTCTTCTGTAGTTTCTTCTATCTGCTCAATTGTTTCTTCTGGAGTATCATTATTTTCTTGTGTTTTCTCGGCAATAGTGCCATCTCTTCTTACAACAATAAGAGATGGCGTATCAGGCTCAGCTGTATCCAACAAGTCATATTCATAATAAAAACCTTTTGTATCAGCCTTTGCTATTTTAAATATTTTTAAATATCCTTTATTTTTTAATTCATTCCAAGCACTATCAAATGAACATTGTCCTTCAATACACACACTCATTAAATAACTTTTATATAATTTAAAATTAGGGATCGTTATATAACTTTGAATAAGTAAATACAAGCCTTTAGCTTTTAATGATAATTCTTTGTCCTTAGCTATGACTTGTGGTATTGGAACAAAAGCGGTTTTATTTCTGAAAAAACCATCCTGAATTTTTGACATAATTCTTACAACTCCAGTTTAAATAAACGAATATTTTACTTTCCTAACTCTCATTATAGAGAATGAAGCTCAAAAGTCAAGGACAATTTTACTTTTTAGCATAAAATATTGTTATTTTAATGAAGTAGTGAAAATCACCTTTTCATAAACTGCACAAATATAGTGCAATTATTTACTTATTATTTATCTATTATTGACAATGTGATTTTCTATATTTCAATTATTAAAGTTTCAATTATCAACATTTTAATAATTAAGTTCTTAATTTTTGAGAGTTCAATTATCACCATTTTTAATAATAATTAAAAATTAAAATTGATATATTTATATTGAATAAGTCAAATCAATCAATAATAAGCCGCATTGCTGATTGAACTGAAAGATTGAAGATTATTACACAGATAATATTTATTATCTTGTTATAGTAATCATCAGTAAATATATTTTCTAAAATATATTTAGCAGCTTTTGGTTTTAATTGATAAAAAAAACACCAAGTCATTTACGACTTAGCGTTTTTTTATATAGTGTGATATTTTTCTCTGTCAAATAATTTTGATAATTCTTTTATTCTCTTTTTTTTGGCTCTTTTTGCAATCCAATCATCATACCAATAATTTAATAAGAACAATCCTATACTTGCAAATACGACTAAATACATAACAATAATTTGAGTTTCAATAGGTTGTCCATATAACCAAAATGCAAAATCCGAATATAACATTACCTTTACTCTCCTCTCTCATAACATAACAAAACCTGTAATAATTTTATCACATTTTACATAATGTGTCAATTCATCATTAAACATATATGTATATTTATATGTTCATTGGTGAATATATCTTTAAGTAATTGTTTATGGTAATAATACAGTAAATATAAATAATCGAAAGGAGAACAGTGGTATGGGATTATCTTTTAGGAAGAAAAGTGCAAAGAATTATGTTCAATTTACAACAAGATATGAAGAGGACTTAATGATAAAAATAAGAGATATACACAATAAGACAGGTTTATCAATAAATGAAATCTTAAATAAATGTGTTAGGTATGCACTTGATAATACAACCATTGAAAAAGAGAAGTAATTAGTTCTTCTCTTTTTCTTTTTATTGATATTCTATGCTTATTTTTATACCTTGACCTTTCGGCAGTAAATTCTCCAGCTTATTTCTTTCATCAATATAATTACAAGCCTGAATTTTCTTGCGCCATTTACCGTCTTGATAATAATAGCGGTTACTTTTCAGTATCTCTTTATAATTATATGTGTATCCATATACGCAGCAAAAAGCTGTTATTCCAAATATTATTTTATTCGGACTTCGAGTTTGTATTATACAATTACCGTCTTTAGATTTTATTACTCTGATACTCCGCTCCAGCAAGCTCTTATCAATTTCATATTCCCACGATTGATGTAATGTATTATATTTAAAATTATGCTGCCGAAGGTAATCTTTGAGCTGAAAAGAATTTAATACTTCCAAAATACAAGTGCTTTCTACTTTGTTATTTTCAAAAATAATGTTAGTTGCTTTGGAAATTAACCGTATTTGTTTACAATCCTGCGAATTTATAAGCTCATCATAATCAAGCATCTTTTCTTGAAATGCTTGATATAACAAATTTTGATATATGTTAAAAAAACTTTTTGAATTGTCTGTTTCTCCTCTGATGCAGAAATCAATATGATGCGCAATCCCAATAATCAATGAATTTACAATCTCACATTCTTGCCTATAAAGATTATAAATTGTTATTGTGCGTTCTTCGTATTTTTCATTTTTCTTAATAGTCTTTTTTGATAATTCTATTTTAAACCATTCAAAAGATTTTCGTGTTTCTTCTGGTATGTCTTCCTGATATACCATTCCAATTAAGCTAATTATTTTGCTTCTTAAATATTGTACTATACTCATACTGTCACCTTATTCTTCAATGTTTTCTTTGTTGTATTGCTGAGTAACTATTGCTTTATTATCGAGTACCATATTTTCAATATCAGTACCTTTCATTGTAAGCATAGATGGTGGAATATCATCGTTATCGTCCTTATTATTTTTGTCATTATTGTTTTGGCTAAGCTCTTTTATCTCATCCTCAGTATAGATATTATATTTTTTATCATCAACAAGGAACATTGTATAATATTGATATTTATTATTGAATGTAGTTTGACTTTTTTCTATAAACATATATTCAGAGCAGTATGGAAGTTTCACACACCATTTATCATCTGTGGAATTTTCATAATCAATCCTATTGCCGCCAAATTTAATATTATGAATAAATAAGTCTGTTTGGATGAGCTGCTCTTCTTTTAAAGTATCAAGTTTATTTAATTGCCTTTGCAATTCAAGTACACTACTTTTCATTTTATGAAGTTCTAACCGTACATCTCTGGCATTATCAATTATAGCATAAGCTTCATTTATAGTATTTATATTTAATTCATCCTGAATTTTAATAAATACTTTTGCTTCGACAGGAAGCTCATAGTCCTTGTCAATACTTTTATAGTAATCTGCATACTCTTTTATTTTATATAATCTTATATAGTCTTGTGCTTTTTCAGCATCTCTTAGAATGTCTTTATTCTCATTTTTTATTTTTTGGATTTCAGTATTAGCTTTTTTTATTTCTCTTCTTAACTCTTCAACATTGCTACTGAGTTCTTCATACGAATTTATATCCATACTGGTGATTGTGTCAAGTTCTTCTTTTAGTTGATAAAATCGTTTTATCTCTTCATACCTTGTTTTTTGATATAATCCATACTTGCCATTTTGTGCAGCCTTTGATGTAATCAAAATAGCTATTCTTGATTCTTTTGCCTTTAATACTCGTATTTCATTAAAATTAGTTACATTAACATTTATTTCTGCAAGATTCTTAATATCTTTTGGTTGCTCCTGTTCTCCAAAGTATTCTTTAAGTTCTTCAATATCATAGCCAGCACCAAGTTTATAAAATCGAGCATATTTTTTCATTCCTACAGCTTTTATAGCTGGATGCTTACCATTTGTTATATCATAGCCTAATGCAATAAGTTCCTCGTACATTTCATCAATAGAGCTACATTTTGTTTTTATTCTATCAATATCAGCTTTTATCGTTTCTTTCCAAGTCTGAGCTTTATATTCATAATAATAATCTTTATTCTTATGAATACTTATAGTCTGAGCAGGAAGAACAAAACAACCATATTCTTTTGCCAGTCTGTCGCTTACCACTTTATAGCCATACATCCCCTCATTTTTATTAGCAAGCCTATCTTCGAGCTTTCTTCCATTTATACTTACGGCATTGATTGCTATATGATTATGAATATGTCTTCTGTCAATGTGTGTTGCTATTACGCATTGAAATTCTCCATATAATTCTTCACACAGTCTTCTTCCTAATTCATTTGCTTGCTCTGGAGTAATCGGATCATCAGGATGGAATGATTGTACTAAATGATACGCTACTCGATTTCCTTTTGCTTTCCATTTGATATTATTGTTTTTAAATTCTTTTGCCGCAAAATCAACGCTACAATTTAATGATGATGTCAACAACCCATTGTCAGTTTTCTCATCATTTAATATATATTCAATAAGAGTTGCTGCTGTATTATAATGCGGTTTGCGTTTTGTGTAAGGCATCTGTATTACATCCTTTCTAATTTTTATAATATTTGTCTTCGATTCTATTTTTTGCAATTTCTTCTATGACTTCATAATCGAGTTTTTCTTCTGTAGTTCCCTTTAAACTTTTCATTTGGCTATATACTGCAAATAAACTATTTTGTAATAGTTCTTTTTCTTCTGCGTTTAGTGTTGTTCCATATCGCAAGATTCTTCTTACTTCTTTTGTATATTTCTTTACTTCTGAAATATATTTTTGATAGCAAGAAATTAAATCCTCACTTCCTTCAAGATTTACTTTTATAAGGCTTTCGTAAATTGCTGCATCTCTAATATAATCAGCCAAATATTTATATTGATATTCCTCTGCTTTTGCTTCCAGTAATAGCCTTTCTCCCTCAGACAACCACAATGGGAATTTTTTTCTTTTTTTTGCATCATCTAACTTTCGCATATTTATCCTTCTTTCTCATAAATAGCTTATTAAATTTTTTCTTTATTTTTTCTTAAATAAGTATTATACTGTAATTGGTAGCAATTACAATCGTATTTGCTGATTACTACAACTATTTTATGGAGGTTATCTTTTATGAGCAGTTCTTTAGATAGGTATAGTGGATATGATGATGAACTTGACCTTAGTTTTTCATCCTCAAAACAATCCATCAACCCAGTCGCAAGGTGCATACAAGATTTTGTTTCAGCATTAACTGATCCTATTATAAAAATAAGAACAATAAATGCTTTAGAAACTAAAGTTATTGTCGAAAGTAAGCATAATGCAGAAACAAAAAAAGAAGCAATAAAAAATCTTGGATTTGCTCTAAATAGTGGACGGCTTTCACCAGAAGCCCAAATAAGAGCAATCGAAACAATTGAACGCATATTATTATCATAAATTTATTTAATGCAGGGGAATATTCTCCTGCATTATTTAATTTCGACCTAAGAAGTTATCATAATATCCACCATTCTTTTTATATATTTCTGTTAGCTGCATTTTATAATCTTCCAATAACTGTAGATACTTATTTTTATATTTATTCTTTATCAACCACTCAATAGCAGATTCGCTTATTTTTAATTCGCCGTCTTCGTATTTTCTTATGTTTTCTCCTGTAGCTTTTTCATAATCTCTTAATCCATTCTCAATTGTACTAACCGACTTATTCATATATATTGACAATTCTTTTTTAGTCATATCATTTATATTTAATTCAAATTTTGGATATTCAATATTATTTTTATCAAATTGTTGTTGATACCATTGTATTCTATTTCTAAACCACACTACATCTTTATCAATCAGCTTAGACTCATAATCAGAAAAATAAACTTCTCTTAACCAGATTACTCCTTCATATTGAATATAGTAATATCTTTTCTTTATCTTTTCACTTTGCCAACGGCAAGAAGAATGTTTTTCATTCATTACTTGAATTGCATATCTTAAATCGGTGTGACTAATTTCCGCTCCTTTTTTTGTCTTCATCTTTCTTTTTTGGAAATCTTCAAGTATTTCTTTATAGTTCATAAATATTAGTTTTCTTATGTCTTCGCTATTCGGCATCCCTATCACCAACCTATCAAAATATCGTCTGTGCGGCTCTATAACACCTTTTTGGATATTATTAGTCTTATATGTCACCCACCCCGACCGACCTCCTATTGATGATATACCAAAGGCTCTATCAAGCCTTTGGTAAAGAACAACTTTTGTTGTTCTCGAATAATGGGTACTTACTTTTCCTACCCATTATTCGCCAGCGTGGTGTCGTGACACCTCTATGCTGTTTAGGGAAACCCTAAAACCTTGCTCTACGAGGTACTTTTTTGTTATTTCTTTTGGCAATTTTGCCAAATAATACATCATAAAGAGTGAGTTCAATACCCACTCTTTATTTTTATAATTAAATATCAATATCATAATCCATATCAATAAAAGAGGTTTGAACAAAATCCTCATTTATATCATAGCTGTTTATATTCTCATAATCACGATTATTTTCAAAAGTAACCGCTTCCTTTGAAAATTCTTGAAACAATCCCATTTCTTTTATTTGTTCCATCATTTTGTCAAATTGCTCATTAAGCTTTTGTCGCTCTTCGCCTTCTGGATATGCAACTAAAAGTTTTCTGTCATTATTTCTGTCTACAACTTCTTGCCTATAACAATCAGCGTGTCCGCAAAGATAATCGTTTCTATCAGGTGATAGTTTATCCTTAATATAACATTGAAATGCTCTTGCAAACATTTCGATATTACTCGACCAATATCTTTTATCAGTTTTGCTATATGTATTATCAAATGCTTTAGAATCACGATAAAAGTCCGTTTCAACTCTCAATTCTTTTGTACCTATAACAACATATCTTTCTGACAAATAATATTGTTGTTGGATAAGATTATTTTTCTCATTTGACAGCAATCCTCTACCATACATTTCTTTTCTAACTGCGGACATTTTTTCTATTATTTCATTTTTAGAATTTCCTTTTTTGTATGATAAGTATTCATCCCAAGATACTTCTTGTTTTGTGTAGTCCTCAATAATATTATCTAATATTTTCTTTTGCTCATCATTACATTTGGAATATCCCATTACATATTTTGCATAATTAACTACATCTTTTTTGTAACTGTCATACTCTTTTTGTAATATCTCTTTTGCATCTTCTTTAGACAATATTTTATATTTCATTGTGCTTACTATTGGTTCAATTATTTCGTTATTTGTTTCAGTAATAAAACCTTCTCTATTGTTTATTGCCCTACAAAGATAATGGTCTAAGGCGTGCGCCCATTCGTGTCCTAATGAGCCAGCACCTTTCATTTTAGTAAGATTGATTACTTTGCGTTCTGGTTCATAATGCGCAGCAGCTTTTGAAGCTCCTCTTGCACCATACGCAATAGACAATCTACCTTTAAAAGTAATATCTTCATTAGATATATTAAGAGCTTTGGCTAAATCGGCAAAGGCTTCGTATGAATAATTTAGATTAGCTTGTCTATCATTTTCGTTAAGCCAGTTACCAAATTCGCCGCCATAAAATCCAAAGACATTAAGCATATCATCACCTGTAATCTGATGAGAATTTCTGTATTCATCCCCTACTCTTTGAATATGCCTTAACTGTTTTGGTGTAAATTTTGTTTTTCTTTCTGACTTATTTTTTTCTGATTCTTGCTTTTCTTTCTCTTGTTCTTGTTTTATAATGAATTGTTTTGCAGCATCTAAACTTTTACAATTCTTGACAGAAATCACCCTATGAGCTTGTACTGCAAAATATGTATTTGGTATCCAAGAATCTATATTTAATTCGTCAGGATTATTTGGATAAACATAAGATTTTCCATATCCTCGATTTATCTCTATAACATCTCTTCCATCATAGCTCTTAGTGAATGTAACATTATCATCATATTTAAAAAATTCAAATAATGAGAGTATTTTTTCTTCATCAGAATAAAGAAATTGTTTCTTTTCAATTTCCCTATCAATGCTTTGAAAATTTCTTACTTGTGCCGCTTTAAATAACTTGTTATTAAGGCAACGGTATGTGTTTTCTTTTGGAGTATAGTAGTATGAGTTTGAACCTTCAACATAATTATTTAACATTACATCTTTAAAATAATTATAAATTTCATCTTCTGTAGATATATTCATTGTTTTATCTCTTATATCAGACACAAACTCTATATATCCATTTTGATACTCTTGTGTTGGTAAATATGGTTTAGTTGGAATTGCATCTCTAATTGTTTTTATGAAATAAATGATTCGTCTTGAAATTCCTTTATCATACATTTCTTGATAATTCGGTTTGATCCAAACATTATCTTTCTTTATGTTATTGTTCCGTTCAGCTTCATTCATTAACTCTAAGTCAGAAAGAATTAAACCTCGAGTCTTCCATAAATCTTTTCTTGCTCCACCTATTTTGTTGCCGAAGTCTTGTATTTGTGCCATATTTTTCACCACCTAATTTATTTAATATTCATCACATATATCAGGCTCATCATTATTTATTTCATCAATAGAATTATCCTGTTGTTTATCAGGTTCTTTCAAAAAATTTTCTATTTCTTTAAAGCCTATTGAATCACAATAATATGCCTTGTTCTCGCCATTGTTTTCTAAAACAATAACATCACTAACGCTAAGTGAATGACCTCTAAAATCTTCTGGTAAGTCTATGTTAAATTTTTCAAATAAACTCTCACAAATTTTATTTGCATCAAACGGTTCATTTATAGAATATTCACCATCATAGACTTTATCGTAATTATTTAAGTTTATTTGTGAGCTTATTGTAGAGGACAATCCCATAAATCGTATGTAGTGATTCTCTTCTGTATTTTTTAATTGATAAAGTGTATATTTTACTTTTTGAATAACAGGGCTTGCAGTATAATTAACAAATGAAAAATCATCAGAACTTAATACAATTTCTTCATTTTTCCATTTGTCTTCTATTTTCTGTTCTGCATCAGCTCTTGATTCAGCTTCGATTTCAACTTCTCTTACAAGAGTTTCTTTTATCTCAACTTTATATTTCAACTAACTCACCACCTCTTAATAATCGCCAAATATATCTGGTTCATCACGCTCTTCTTTTTCTTGTGTGTATTCATTTTCGCCGCTTAAATATTGCCTTTGCAATTCTTTATCATTCAATGCTTCTTGATATTTATTGACAATATCCTCAGACAAATAATGATAATTTTTCTTGTTTGTTTCTTTGCTTTGTTCAATGTCATTATAAGTAGCCTGTAGAGCAATGCTTTGTTGTAATGACATATCAGATGGTTTTATGCCTAAGTCAAGACAAATAAGTGAACGCATAAAGTCCTTACCATATTCCTCTTGCAAAAACTTTAATTGTTTATAAACATTGTTGAGCATCTCCACTTGTAAATTTTGGTCTATGAATTGCTCAACTGTTTTATTTAATATATTTTCATAGTGCTTAGCAGGAACAAAAGTAGGTTCTTTTGTTGTTGGATTGATGAATGAAAATGTCATATCTTCGATTGCCTTGCACGCTTCCTTAATCTTCATCTTTTGGAAGTCTTCAAATTGTTTTTTCATATATTTTCACCTCTTAATACTCAATTTCTTCTTTTTCAGCTTCGTCTGCTTCCTCTTCCACAGACAAATAATTATCATAGCCGCTCTCAATTGAGCCAGCAATAAATTTATCATCTTGCCGTAATTGTCTTTCTCTTTCGTACATTTCCATATATCTATATTTGTTCAGAAATTCCTCAAAAGAAAGAAGCTGCATCCCCATACCGTTATTAAGGTCTGCAACAATATATTCATCATTTCTATGCTTAGAAAATTCAGCTTCGTCTTCCTTTTCAAATATATCTTTACCAAATTTTCTGATAGCTTCAATCAATTCAGCTTTTTTGCCGATAGCCAACTCATAATTTTTATCATAAAATATTTTTTGTTCTTTATCAAAAGTGAACAGTTCCTTATGCTTAATAAGGAATGTTACATAGTCATATTCTCTATCCATATTGTTCTCCTTACATTTCAATTTCGGGTTCGTTATCAATTTCTTTTGTTTCTTCTGTTTGTGAATTAACCATATTTACCTTTTCGATAAAGCCTTGTTCATCATACAAATAAACGAGTTCATCAAAAGATAAACTGTAAAGCTCATTATCAATGAGCTTAGAAAGACTGTTATAGGCTCTTTCTGCAACCTGAACTCCATCCAGTAATTGAATTATCTTGAACTTTTCAAGATTACAAAATACCTCAATAGTATGTTTACCATCTTCGGTTTCAGTATATGCAAGTCCTATGTGAGATAAATCCTTATAATCATTTTTTTTTTCGTCCTCGAACTCTTCTTTTATGTATGTGTCAATAAGTTTTAAAGCCTTATCAATCAATGTATAGCCATCAATAATTAGGTTCAAAGAGCTTATGTTTTTATACGGAGTATTGGTATTAACATTATCTGCTACAATTAGCCCTTTCCAAGTAGCGTGTGTATGGTTTATACCATTAAAATATTTTACCCCAATGCCGCCATACTCTTTCCACTCGATAAGATTTTTTGTATAATCATCAAGCAGGTAATCTTTATTTGTAATCGGAGAATAATTTTCTTTTAAGTATTCGGCTTTATTTCTTCCGTATGGCACAAATATTTGATTTTCTGCTTTTAATTGTGGCAGATATTCTTTCAGCCACTCTATTTTTTCATTTTGCGCATATTGACTTTCTGGTAATACACAGGATAACACATAAACATCATATCCTTTATCAATAATGCTATTAACTTCATCAACTACTTTTTGATTCGGCTTCAGATTTCTATAATAACCTTCTTCAAGTAGTTGTTCTTCATATTGTACCTCGTTCCACTTTGCGAGAGTACCATCCATATCAACAAATAATCTCATCTATATCCCCCTCTTTTTATTCTTTCAGCTCAGCATAATCCTTTACAAAAGTATAGTCAGAATAATTGCTTGCATCTCTAATCCACATTTCATCACAAGTCGGATTCTCAAAATCCCCTATATAACTTATAATAGAAATTCGGAGTTCTTGACTTATTCCGCTTTTATCCTTATATGAAAAAATTGCAAGTGTATAATCATCATTGACACTAAGAGTACCGCATTGACCTTCGTCTTCTTCAACTTTTTCATTACTGGTATTAGCAAGAAATATGTTGTCAAATCTTTTAATCATAAATAATCACCCTCATTCCGATATATATTCCATCTGCATCTTTAAGCGGTACACATTCTCCAGCTTTTCCGCTTTTTCTCAAATAATCTGTAGCCACATCTGATACATTTGCCATTGTGTATCCATCCTCAAACAAGAAGTCCTTGCTTTTATATGATGAAGAACTGGATTTCTTTTTTTTTGCTTTTTTGGAAGTTGTAACCGTCTGCTTTTTTACAGTTGTTGTTACCTTCTTGGTTGTTTCTGGTTGAGTAGTAGTTGTTGTTGTTTGTGTTGCCTGAACCGTTGTAGGTTCTGTAGTGGATACAGGAACAATATCACCATACGGATCTTCGATAACAGAACAAGGAACTTTACAAGTTTGTTTATTACCGTATATGTCTTCAACTGTTGCTACAATTGTATAATTGCCAACCAAATTGTTGTTGACATCATCCGCATTGAGCTGCAACTCTTTTGTTTCAGATAAATCAGTAACTTTAAATAAATATACATATTTACTCATATCAAGAGGTTCGCCAACTAACATTTCAATTGTTTCTGGCGGTTCAATAGTTGGTGCTGTAGTATCTTTTACAACAACAGCAACATCTTTTTCATCCTCATAGTTCTTTGTAATTCCGAATATTTTAATTGTTCCTTTGTGTAGCAATTTAACTTTATACTCGCCGATTGCTGTATATTCTTTATTGTCTTCATTTTTAACATTGCTGCTTATTTGCGTATTTTCAGGTGTTATAAATGAATATTTCTTTAAATCAACTAAGTTATCTAAAGCTGGTTGATAATTCTCGCCATACTCTATTGTAACTTTTGAAGATTTTACATCCCAATTAACTTGTTGCTGTAAACAATAGCACACATACATTGAACAAGCTAAAAGTGCTATAAAAAGAATTACAACAATTATTATTTTTTTGTTTCTTTTTTTCTTTTGATAATATTGCAATAATTCAATATCTTTATTGCTTAGTTTTTCGCTCATAGCGTTCACTCCCTATTATTTAATATTCATCACATATATCAGGTTCAAAATCTTCTTTGTCAAGTTTTGGTTCATATTCCAGCTCTTTTAAGAGTTCTATAAGCATTTGCTTAATAGCTTTCGCATCTTTTACTAATTCTGTTATTGAAGGTACATTCAATCGGTTATTGTCTATATCTTTAGCATTAACCCACATTTTAATATGTTCCTCTTCATCAAACGAATTTGCATATTCTGAAATAGCTTTTATAGCAGCTTCAACCTCATTACTACATTGAATATTAAAACAAAAATCTTCTCCAGCAGGAGAGTATTTTGATATTTCCCAGTCAATATCTTCATTAAATGAGCAATCACTTATTACCCAACCTTTATTTTCAATGTACTTTTGTAATTCTTCAACGGATGCTATTTTGATTACTTGATTTTCATTTTCTGTAAAAATTTTATTCAAGTCTTCATTTAGATTTTCATTAAACAAACCGTCATACGAATCCAATAATTCTTGTACTTTTTCTACTAATTCAGGTGTAATCTCTTTATGATTAAGCTCACTTCTTTCAGCTATCATAAGCGCCACTTCAAATGAAGAATATTCCTGTTGTGAAGTTATATCTTCTATATACTTCATAATTTCTTGTACTTTATTTATATTTACAATAATTCTCCTCCTTTCCAACTAACTCTTATGTTAGTATTAGTTGTTTTCAAATAATTGGTTTGCCGTTGATTCCAATTTTTCATACTGCTTTTTTAAAGTGTAATAAGGCTTCAACTCTTCATCAATCTTATTTACTTCATCTTGCAGCACTTTTATTTGTTCAACTTTTTTGGCTTTAGATTGTTCTAATCTATCAATCTCTCTTAATAATTTTTTAAGCATTTTCTCACCTTCTTTCATACGCAAAAAAGCAAGCCGTTAGCTCGCTATTTACTTTTATATTAAATGCCTATAATACTATATTAACTATATAATATATTAAATCAATAATAATAATATATAATTTACAAATTGTTAATAATTATAATTTTTAACAATAGAAAAGGACAAACAACTAATAAAATTGCTTGCCCTCTGTGGTTCGTTATTTAATGTTTTTAGCTTAACTTAACTAACTTCATTACTTGTTTATTAAGTCTTGCCATTTAGCCGTACAGACGATATTTCAAGCATTTAAAACTCCAAATATGCTTGTAATATGTATCTTTCATCTTCATTATGGTTTGTACAGGTTGATAAAGTTAAGATTGGATTACTATTATCAATATCCCCATCCAAAGATAATTGATTGTTTTCAGCGATAGTTTGATAATACTCTGATAAGTCTTCAACATTTGGATCATATACCCTATAATCATTTGCCTTTATTTTATAAAATGCAAACACTTTATATGTCCTTGTAATTCCGTTAGGTAAATAAATGTATATTTCTCTGTGGTTATCAGCATATTCATTGTTGCTAAATTTTTTTAGTCCTGAAAACATTGCCCCATTCATAAGATTATGTCCATAAATAATAGTATTCATATTTTCAAATGGCTGCTCTGTAGAACTATCAACAAATAAACAACCGCCAAAAGAATAATTCCCATATATGTTCTTCCTTAAATATTGGTTATTACTCTTTCCCTGCACCACAAGATAATTTATATTTGTATCTGGAATTCTAATCCAAGCAATAATATCATTATTAACACTTAATAGCTTATCCCAATCTATTGAAAAATCGTCTGTGGGCGATTTTGAGGTGCCTTTAGTGTATGTACTTATAATTTCATCATTTGTATCGTCAATCTCCTTATATTGCTGATAGGAGCTGTTTATCATAATAATCGCATAAATCAAAACACCTACTACAATCACAAACAGTATAATCCATATATACTTTAATATTCGCTTTTTCACTTTATCACCCCCATATTATTTAAAATTATTCAGTTTTTTTGTTCGATACTAATTCACTTAATATAGCCATATCATCCATAACATCAATATTTTTTAATTCTTCATCTGTTAGTTCTTCGATTTCTGGTGAAGGAATTTCCTCGCAATTTTCAAAACCTAACTCTTTCATAATTCCAACAACACTATTGGTATCCTCTTCCTTGTTGCCGTTATGTGAATAATAATATTGCTTTTGTTTAGGATTCCAAGAATCATACATCAATGGATAATATGGATGCTTTTTTATATCGTAAAGTTTACTATAAAAAGCTCCGATATTAGTAATAAATAATACGCAGTTACCAAAACCGAGATTTTTGAGTTCTTCGATTGTTGCAAGTTCACGCCCAACAACATCCCAGTTATGTGAGCTGCTCCCCTGCCGAGAGAATGTCCTTCCAGAACTCTTTTTGTACCAAGTCTTTTTGCCAAGTAAGGTCACAAAATATTCCAATGTTTCCTTTGAATTACTACCAAGAAGCATTGTTATATCACAACAGTCTAAGATTGTTTCCCAAGTTTTTTCATAATATTTTTTTAACTGCGATAATGATTGAAGAAATATCGCAATACCACAATTAAGTCCACGAACATAGGCAAGTTCTTCAACAAATAGCGGGATTTCACCAAGTTGTGCAAATTCGTCCATATACATATCAAACGGTGTTGCTAATACTCCTCCGCATCTTTCGGCATTATCATCTATAATCTGAAATATTTGAGTGTACATTATTGTAGCAATAAAATTAAATGTATTATCAGATGGTTTGGTTCTTATAAAATATGCAACTTTACCATTTTTGCTCTTCTTTGGCGTTCTACTATTGACGATTTTCAATTCCTCTTCATCAATAGGCATACCAATACGGTCAAGCTCCATATTATCTGTTGAAACAAGTTCTTCGATTTCTTTGATATTGAAGCATCCAAGTCTTGCTGTAGCTGTCATTACGATTGTACTCATCATCTTTTGTGAAGCTGATGCAACTTTAAAATGCTTCCATTGCTTTACTGCAATGTGTTCAGAACCGTATTCATCTTCAAATCTATTAAACAACATATCAAGCATTGATTCACCTTTTTGGTTAGGCACAGCCAATCTTAATAATCGCATAACCGTTTTGAAGTTTTGTTGTAATGGTTCATCCTTATATTCTTCAAGTATATAATAAAATATTGCTTGTAAAAACAAAATTTCGGCTTTCTCCCAGAATGGATCGCCTGTCTGATTTTGTATCTGCTCTGACTTTGTATTTGCCATTATAACATTTATAAGAATCATTACATCATCTTCTTTTAAATGTGACTCTTGCGCAGAGCTATCTCCTATTTTCTCAATATCATCATCTGATATTGTTTTATATACCTTACGAATATATAAAAACGGATTATAATGGTTCGATTTTTCCTTGTGTTCAAGATTAAGTACACGAATATCATAGCCTTTTTGTTTTAAGGCATATCCACAATCACGCAACAGCTCTCCTTTAGGGTCTGTTGCAACAAATGAACCTGTAGCATTTAAAATATTAGGCTCAAGGAAAAATTTAGACTTACCTGTTCCTGGTCTTCCCACTATGCAGATATGTCTATTCAAATGACTTACTTTCATATTCTTGCTTATTTGTTCTGTTGAAGTAAGAATAATATTATCTTCGATATTTTTTTCCTTTTTATTTTTTAGAGTAGACGGTGACTGCCATTCAGCAGAACCGTATGTATTTTCTTGAATGTTTTTCTTGTATGAAGTTCTATATGTTTCATATACCATCAATGCAAAAAGCACAGCAGCACCCGATATGCCTAAGTTTTTTTGAGTCAATGATAACGGTGTATTTATCTTATATATCGTGTCTAAAACATTATTGATTACTTCAAGTTCAAACCGTCCGTCATTTAACTCTACTTGTGTCATTATTCTAAGTGCTATATAAAATACAATAGCAGAAATAATTATAGGTATTAAAATCGAGCTTTTCTTTTCTCTCTTTATTTGCATCTACTCACATCCCTTCCCTAATCTGCATCAATATCCATTTCCATATCTTTGTCCTCGATTGTATCAGATACATCAGTAGAATCGTTTTTGTTATCAATTATCTTTTCTTCGCTATTTTCTTTTGTTTCAGGAAGAAGTATTCTTTTTTCTTGTTCATTAGAATAAATAAAATACTTTGACTCTTCATCAGCACTCTTTTCAGTAACAATTACACCTAAACGCCTATCATTTTTGTCCGTACCTAATTCAATCTGACAATTATTATCAAAATAATCTTTTGCTTCACTATCATTATCGAATTTATATACTTCTTTTAGATTGTCTTTTATCTCTCTTGATAAAGAATCATATTCAATTTTAGCTGGAACTTTCTCAATGTTATTAGCTTGAACAGTTTTGCTAATCTCCTCGCCGCTTTGAGATTTTTCTGCCTGTTCAATTTCATTGATTTTATTTTCAAGCTCATTCAATTCTTTCTCACGGCGAATTTCGTCTAACTTTTCTTGGACTGGATTTCTTTTTTTTTGATAAGCCAACACCTCTTTTGCTTCATCTAATGTCATTCTTGCTACAAAGTTCTTTTCATTGTTTCCATTAAGATTTATAACAAAATCTTTGCCTTTGAACATAGAAATATAATGTTCCATTGATGAACGAGGTAATATAATATCTTTTGTTTCTTTTTCCTCTTTTCTGGTAACATTATATATTTTTGTTTTGTTATCTCTCTTTCCATAAGATTGCAGCACACCTTTGTCAAGATGCCCTGCTTTTTGGTACTGTTCAAGGTCTTCTGAATGAATATAAACTCTTACCGTATCTGTCTTACCGTCAATGCTTTTATTTAATTCAACACCATAAGGAATAATATTATTATCTAAGTCTTTATATATATTTGTGTATTCTTCCATTGTTACCGTATGAATCAAATAATCATCTTTAAAGTTGGATATATCGGTATTTCCTTCATTTACAAACTCTTTAGCCCACTCGCCTAATTCTTCTGTATTTAGATCTAAGCCTTTTTCAATAGCTTTTTCAACAGCTTCCTTAGCTTCTGGGTGCTCATTGTAAAACTCTTCTTTAGTAATACCAATTCTCTTGCTTTTAATATCGGCAATTCTGTCCGCCATATAGCCTACTTGTCGCTTATTAAAAATAAGGTTATATCTTGCACCTTCGTGTCTATTGATTGCTTTGTCATATACTTCGTTCCATTTACTAATCTTTCTGTTAGTAAATCCATTTAATATGTTAGGATATTTTGACTGAAATTTAGTATATGATTGTATTTTCCTGTTAGCCTTTGTAATACTTTTCATCTTACTAACAGATTTTTTATTGCCTAATTCATCATCAACAATATAGTTGCCGTTTTCGTCCTTCTGATAACCTTTTTTGAATTCTGATGCAATAACGGCAACATCATCTTTTTGGCATTTTGCCATTGTTTCAACCATTTCTTCATAAGATAGGTTCGTTATTTTTTCAAGTTCTTTAGTCGGTCCATCATTCTGAACAGCTCTTATTCCTTCAAGGTGATTCTTGTAAAAGGAATTAAGTGCTGCTTTAACTCTTGGTGGAACAAACCTCATTATTATTCTTAATAACGCTTCAAGTGTATGCTGTAAATTCCTTGAATAAGAATCGAAGTCTTGTTTTATTTGTACCTCTGCCATATTTAAGCACTCCTTTCTTCATTAGTCAGCTCTGTTGTTTGTTTATTGTAATACATTCCTCTATAAGTTTTCAGGAATTCGTTTCTTTCAAGCCTTTTAGCAAATTCTCTTGTCTGAAAATCTCCAGCAATGCTAAGTTTATATAAACTAATTGTATTTTTATGATTTACATTGTATTCAATAGCATCCTCACCAAATTTAAAGTGACCGTTTTCTAAAAATATCGCTTGTTGCTTGTCATTTGGTGTCAGAATATATATTCCTTTGCCTGTTTTTAAAAACTCATTCTTTACCAAAGGAATATTTATTGAAATGCTTTGCGATTGTTTATTATTTTTTTCAATAACAGTTGTCTTTTCCACCTGTTTGTTTTTTTCCTGTTTGATATTAGGTGGCTCAATAAAATTTTCCTTTGTGAGAGTTATTTTCTCTGCACCATTATAATTGTTAAAGACAACTAAAGATTTAAAATAATATACTGGTTTACCATAATTTTTACTTTCTATATCTTTAACTTTTGTAAGAGCAATGTATTCTGGACTAATCTTCTTTTTTTCCTCAGTTGTAATACTATCAGAAAAGCAGTCATTATATGGAACAAGAGCCATATATCCTAAATTAAATTGTTCCATTTTCCATCTTTCTCTGAGAACGCTGGACATAGGCTTAGCCACTCTATCATAATCATCCTTTTCGTTTGCAATAAAGAGTTTAGTATATAGCTCTGGATAATCCTCAAACTCTTTTCTTGCTTCTTTTTCTGGGAAGGATTGCTCGTATTGTTTCAGCACTTGCTCTTTTTGTGATTCTGTCAGATATACTCTAATTGGCGTTTTCAGCTCATCATAAGTCCATACATTATTGAGCATTTCTTTAAATTTATTTAATAAGCTATTTTCCTCTTGAATCAAGTTTTTTTTATATGATTCTAAGTTTATAACATATTCGTTTATAAATGCTTCAACATCTAAATTTCTTCCATCCTCACTACAATATTTTTCATTGTTCATCCCTTCTAATATATCTGCATCAGCTAAATTGCCTTTTTGAATGAAATTCACAAGCTCCTTATTATTGTTTGCCGCAGCAATACTAAGTATTTCTTTCTTAATAAGCCGTACAAACCTCATCCTCATTGCTTTTTCGATTCTATCGTCTGTAATCTCAATCTTGACTTCCTGAGGATTTATAATATTCTCGTAGTCCTCTCTTGCAATAGATGAATTGGCAAGCACATATTCCTTGTATTTCAGTTCATCCAACGAATTCTTTATAAGCCCATCTTGTTTAATGCGTTTGTAATTATTAGCAACATTTTCAACGCTTAAATCCTTGCCATCAAAGTAATGGTATTTCATTAGAAATTCAAAACCTGTAATTTGGGTTGCGAATACCTCTTCTTTTGTTTTACCGTTTTCGTTAAAATCCCCGAAGTCTTTTAATTTCGTTCCGAATTTTCCAGTATCATAAACACTTACATTTATTCCTTGTTCTAAAAGCTGCGGAACTATTTTCACCATAGCGTTCTTTCCAGCTTTATCAATACTCGGATTATCAAGACATATAACAACATCACAATTGAGCTTTTTAATAAGTTCAATATGCTGTTCTGATAATGCAACACCCATTAAGGCTGTAACATTCTTCATTCCCATTTCATAAGCAGATATAACATCAAAATAGCCCTCTACAATTACCAATTCATTGTTTTTAGCAAAAGTTTTAGCTTGATGATAATTAAAAAGTATATTGCTTTTATGGAATATCTCATTTTCACTTGTATTCAGGTATTTTGGCTTTCTATCATCCAGAACTCTACCGCCAAAGCCTACAACTCTTCCATACTCATCACATATTGGAACAAGTACACGATTTCTAAAGGTATTTCTTACCTCACCTGTGTTTACATCAAGTTTCAATAATCCATCATCAACGAGCTGCTCTGTAGCATATCTTTTCTCATTTGTTAAATAACGAATCATCCTGTTGTTATATTCAACACCAATGTTAAAATTTCTGATGGTTGCTTCTGACAATTTTCTTGATTTTAAATATTCCCTGCTCTGAATTGCAAATGTATCATTTGATAGTAAAGAAGACTTTGCTGCATTAGCTGCATCTTGCATTATATTTTTTAATCTTGTGCTTCTTGCTTCTTCTCTACTTACCTTTTTTTCACCCAGACTAAAGTATTCTCTAAATGATAATAATTCAATATTCAATCCCTGAATATCAATCGCTTTTTGAATTCTGTCATAAAGACCTAAAGTTCTACCATTGTTTTTAGCTTCGTAGTCTTTAATAAAGTTGATTGTGTACCAAGTTTGATTGTCAACAAAGCAATGCACATACTTATCATTTCTTTCGGCAGACATAGACGGTTTTGAGTCTTGATGAAATGGACACAAACATTGTCTGCTATTATTAAATGATATTCCATAATAATTAAGTACCTGAGTTATCGAAGACTGTTGATCCACTTCTTGCGCTTTATTTCTTAAATAGTCTGCATATTCTCTTTTTTTATGCTCATATTCCATTTGTTTTGTTTCTTGACTTGCCATAACCTCAACCCTTTCATAAATATAAAAAAAGAAGCCTTTTTGTGTTCTGGGGCTTCATTTACTTTTTCCTAAATACTATATTAACTAAATAGAATTGCATTGTCAAGTTATAAAAAAAGACAAGCATATCTCAGCTCGTCTTAGTTTTATATGTTTTGGCAATTTTGCCAACTGCTAATTTATATCTTCTTTAATAACTTCATCATTTGTTAGATTCCGTGACAATACATCATTTATTTCGTCTTTTGACATTTCAAGAATATTTTTACTATTTTCTGGAGTATCTAATAACTTTGCAACATCTTCAAAATTATCTTGATTGTTAAGGCGTTCATATATGTAATATAAATCGCTAATATCCTTTATATAACTTAATTTTGGTAATAATTCCTGTATTCTTTTGTTTTCAATTTCTATTTCTTCATTTTGTATTTGAATTTGAATAAAATCCTTATATTTTTCCTCTAACAAGGAAAAATCGCAACACCTATTTGCAACTTTTGTTGGTAGTTCCTGATTTATTCTTTTATTGTATAGTGTTTGAGCTTTTTCCCTTAATGCTTGACCGTATCTATTAAGCCACCTTAATTGGTCTTTCAATAATTCCTTATATTGTTTTTCTGTAGCAGTCAGACTTATTGCATTAGTATCTACATAAGTATATTCTTTTTCAGGAATTGGAATCATATTATTAAAATTTATTGCCCCTAATTTACCACCGTCTATTTTATAAAAGTCAATATTATTTTTCATTTTTAAATGTTTTTGCTTTGGAGAAGACAATGGTGCAAAATATTTTATATCTTCAATTTCAAATAATACTCCAACAAAAGGTCTTAATTCTTTTTCATTTGCATTATAACTAACTCTATAATCATATTGTCTTAAATAATCGCAATATCTACTATTTACTGTTACTAAATTATATGTATGTGGCATATCAATTACTCCTTCTATAAAATAATAAAGAGGACAATCTATCAAATAGAAAGTCCTCATCTTTTTCGACTCCCTCTTAATGGTGGGGAACACCGCTTTTTCAGGTAGCATTAACCACCTCTTATTAGTATATTCATTGTAGCATAAAATATTTATATTTTCAAGTATTTTAAAAAATATTTTTATATTATAACTTTACTTTGTCACAACTGATTTAACTTTAGACCAAGAAGAATATACTTTTTTATTATTTGAAATTTTATATGTACGAATTCGTACATAATATTTTTTGTTTGATTTTAGCTTCTTTACTGTAGTTGTAACTGTTTTTTGTTTATTTACTACAACACTTTTTACATTCTTCTTAAACTTCTTATCAGTTGCAATCTGAATCTGATAGCCCTTTATACCACTTACTTTTTTCCATTTTACAATAATAGCCTTCTTCCCTTTTTTTAATTTACTTATTGAGGTATTTTTCGGTTTACTATAAGTACCATTCTTACAATAATAATTCTTTGTATTTTCAAAAGTTGTTTGATTTATTGTAGTTGATTGTTTGGTGGCTGCTACTGTAATTTTATTGGTTGTAGTAACCTTTTGTGTTGTATTAAGTCCAGTAGTTGAAATTGTAGTAGTATTGTTTTGTGAAGAAGTCTGAGGTGTTTCTATCTTTTTAGTATAATCTGTTTTATATGAACAATGACAGTTATTACATTCATATATCGTATAACCCTCGCTTGCAGTAGTTGAAGGAATTACGGTTTTATTAAAATAATGCTCTGTTTTATCAATATATATAATTTTGGTTGCTCCGCAGCTCGTACAAGTATATGTTTTTATTCCTGTAGATATACAAGTCGGCGCCGTTGTTACTTTTCCTGCATCCCAAGTATGTGTATGGACTGTTGTTTCAGATGCACTTGTATTTGAGGTATCAATTGAGGATACCTTTGTATTGTTTTCCTTATTGGTTGTTTCCGTACTGGTACTCTCTAATGTTGTAGTAACCCTTCGAGGAAAAACATAGTCACAATACCTACAAACATAGTCTGAACCATTATTTATCTTAATACACTCTTGATTTGCAGCTTTATATCCGCATCTTGTACAACGCTGATAGTGTGTGCCATCACCGTTTGATACATATTCGTAAATATGACCGATAGCATATTCAGTAATATATTGATATGAATATCCACAATATTTACAAGTGTATTGTGCATATCCATCTTCTGTGCAAGTTGCCTGATTTATTTCACAATTATAATCGTGTTCAATCTTGTCAATATTTTCAGTTCTTGTTGTTCCGCAGCTTGTACAAGTATAAGTTTTTACTCCTGTAGATATACAAGTCGGTGCAGTTGTTATTTTTCCTGCATCCCAAGTATGTGTATGGATTGTTGTATTATTATCTTTTGCTGTTGTTGTTTCTTTTTCATACTTTGCCTTGCAATATGTACATATATAATTTTCACCATTATACTGTAAGGAGCAATTTTCTGTATATTTAATTCCACAATTATTAGTACATATTACGGTATGTGTTTTATCTTTGTTAGATATATAGGAATAATTATGTCCAATTGCTGATTTATAATCACTTTTATATGTATCAGCACAGCGAGAGCATACATACTTTGTATAACCGCTTTGAGTACAAGTAGGTTTTACTATTGTTTTATTGTAATTATGTCCAAGAGCCGATATTGTTGATGTCTTTGTTGCTTTACAATTTGTACAAGTATAAGTTTTTACTCCTGTAGATATACAAGTCGGCGCCGTTGTTACTTTTCCTGCATCCCAAGTATGTGTATGTGTTGTTATATTACTATCCTCGAAATACTTAAAATTTCCAGTCCACTTACCACAATAATTACAAGACCAACATTCATATCCACTTGGTACATTTTTTAAGTATTCATTATATGTTATCTCGTCATTATCAATTTTATTATTCCATTTTTTTACTTCGCTCTCATAGTATTCTACTATATCATCTCTACTGTCAACCCATTTTCCTATATTGCCACATTTTATACTATGATTGCTATTGTTAGTACAATGGTTTTGTGTTGTAATAGTTGCAGTTGCTGCACTAATAGGTGTTACTGATGTTGCTGTAATAAATATACTTACTATTATAGATAATATTATTTGATATATTTTCCTCATAAAAATCACCTCTTAAAATCAAAACAAGGAAGAGCTTTATTAACCCTTCCTTGTTTCCCGTTCAGGGCTAATTACCCTTTATATTTCTTTTTAATGATAATCATTATTGCAATAAATACAACTGCAATAGCTGCCATTGTTAAATACATAAGGATTGATTTTGTATCACCAGTAAATACAGACGGAAGCAATGAGTTTTGATATACAATAGAATAAACATCATTTTCCTCTGTAAGCTTTTCGCCATTTGCACAAACGCCTTTGTCATTTATTTCAATCTTGACAACTTCGTCAGATAACATATATCCCTTCGGTGCTTTTGTTTCTTTAATGTAATATGTACCGTATCTTAAATCGCTGAATAAAGCAGTACCATCATCTGTGTTTGCGTTTACAGTTACGATTTCATTCTTACACTCTGCATCAGAATATAATGTAAATTCAAACTTCTTGCTAATGATATTTTCGCCAGTTATACTATCAACCTTATTAACTAATACGGATGATAAAATTGGTGAATCATTCATCACAACTGTTTGAGTAGCTTTATCATTTGTAACAACAAAAACAATTGAGTTTGCTACCTCGTAACCATAAGGTGCAGTCTTTTCAGTAAGAGTGTATTTTTGACCTTCCACAAGTCCATTTGCGTAATGAGCTGTATCTGTTGATGTCCAGCTATCAATTACATTACCGCTTTCATCAGTAATTGTAAGTTCTGCTCCAGCAAGCTCTTGACCTGAGGTTACATCAATCTTGCTTATCATAACTTGTTTGTCAGTCATTGTAATATTGATAACAACACCATCATCTGAAATATGAATATGATGTTGTGTATCATCTACCACATATCCTGTAGGGGCTGCTACTTCTTTTACAATCCATTCGCCGTAAGGAATATTACTAAATGAAAATGCTCCATCCTTATCAGTTTTTGTTGTAGCAATAGCGTTCTTTTCTGAAAATTCTGTAGTGTCTACTTTAAAGATACCAATAATTGCGCCTTCGAGCTTATCATTATCTTTATTTATCTTAATACCCTCAACCTTACCTCGTTTAAGTGTATTATTGATTTTCTCATTACCACTAACATCTATTTTAATGACCTTTGTGTCCTGTCCAGCATAATTAGTGTTAAATTGATAATGCTTATTTGATAATATATAATGTTCGTCAGTTGCAATTTCTTTAGCATACCATTTATAACCAATCGGCAAATCACAGTCAAATGTTATTTTACCATTTTCATCACAATTAGCAAATGTAACTAAAGAATCCTTTGGAATAATCGTTCCATCAGCAGCCTTTACATCTTCATCTGCAAAAATACCAAATTGTACAGATTTAATTTCATTGTTATTACCAATGCCATATATTTCGTCTTGTTCCATTGTTTTACTCAATGAAACTGAAACCTTCTGGCGCTCATTATAAACCGAAAGAGCTGTACTTGTTACCTTAATATTCTGTCCTGCATAAGTAAGCTCAATATTGTGCTTATCCTTATTAAGAACAAATTTAAGTGGAGCTGTTTTTTCAATAATAGTATATTTTCCAAGATATAATTCTTTTGATTTTGCTATACCTTTATCGCCTGTAGTTATTGTATCTACAAGTTCGCCCTTTTCTGCTCTAACTGTACCGTCTGTCGTTGTGATGTCTTCGGCAGCATAAATTTCATATACTGCATCCTTTAAATTGCCTTTTTCATAAATAGGCATATATGTATTGAGGTTCAGTTTTTCATTCATTGATGAATTAACGGATGAAAATACTTCACCTGTTTTGGTAATTTCGATTACACCTTTTTGTGCTATATCCTTAGCCTTAACTTTAACAACTGTTACGCCTGTATCAGTTGAAGAGTTTTCTTGATTTATGCTAAATGCTATAGGTGTGCTATCAAGCACATAACCATAAGGAGCTTGTACCTCAACAAGTTTATAATCACCATATTCTAACTTTTCTGGAGTAATTAAATATCCTTCTGAGTTCGTGTAGAATGTGTGAATAGTAGTAACTTGTGGATATGTATATTTCATTGAAATTCTATGACCGTCTGCATCATAAATTTCAAAAGCTGCACCAGCGTATGGAATCTGTTTATTTGTTTCTTTATCAAGTTTTACAACCTTTAAATAAGAACTGAAATTAGCATTGTTGATTAAGAATTTATAAGTAACATTATCTGATTGAATAAAAACATCAAAATCAGTAATTTTCTCTCTGCCATCCCAGCCCTTAGTCTGATGCACCGTATAAACACCATAAGGCAAGAGTTTTGAAGATGCAAAACCATCTTCATCACAAATAATTGTATCTCTTTCGTCTGGATCAGCATTTACAAAAGAACCTGATGATTTTAAGTAAAGTTGAAATTCTGCACCCTTTTCTGGTGTTTCGATTTTCGTACTACCATCATCTGTGTGCTTAATGATAGAAACTTTACCCTTTTTTACTTGTTCCTTTACGGTATTTGAAGTCCAGTTATATTCAACTGTATAAAGCTGAGGGTCTGCTCCTACTGGATATACTGTTTCATCAAGAAGATAGCCTTCTGATGGTTGGATTTCTTTAAGAGTCCAATTTGTGTCACAAACAAAATAATCAGTAGTAAATGTGCCATCATTTTGTGTTGTATATTGAGCTACAAGTGTATCACCGTGATATAAGCCATAAATTGCTCCGCCGAGCTTTGCATCACCCTGAGAATGTGTTTTCTCAATATCTTGCTTGTTTACGCTTACTCTGAATTTCTTTAAAACATTCGAGAATGTTACTGTTGCTGTTTTGTTTCCGCCTTCAACTGTTACTGTCTGTGAATTTTGTGGCACATATTTATTTATACTTTCCTCTGTTACTGTATATATGCCAGGATTGATACCTTCAATTTTCCATTCACCGTTACCATCTGTTGCAATTGTTCTGTTAAATCCATTCGGTCCAGTAACAGTAAAATTGATTCCGCTTACTTTTCCATCTTCTGACGATTTCTTTAATTGAAGATTACCTAATGGTTGTATCTCTCCTTGAATTGTAAAACTAATTGGGTCATAATATGCCGAGTAGAGAAGCTTTTGTGTTCCCCCTGATTTTGGATTATACAAAAGACAATTGTTTTCATCACCTGTTATTTTCTTGTGATATTCTCCTGTATTAATTCTAAATGTACTCTTAGTACAAGACTTTGAAACAGTTATTGTAAGATTATTTGAATTTTCATTGTGAACTATCTTTATTCCATTATTCTCTTTAGTAAAAGCGGGATATTCTTTAAACACACCATTCGTGTCTGTATAGGTTTTAGAAGTACCAGCATATATTTTTTCATTAGTATTCCCATTAAATGATGGGTACTTATTAAGTTTTTTCATATTTTCGCTGGCATTGTTTACCCAATTATTATATCCCGTATCCGAAAAAGTCCAAGATACATTATTTCCCATTACAGACCATACTTTTTTTTGACAATAAGCCATATCAAGCCAGTCTATATCATTTCCGTGTTCATAATAGTATCCTGCAAAAATCCATTTTGCAGCTTCAAGGACTTTAGAATCGCTTGGCTTACCTTTTGACCCTAATGTTGATGAGCTTGGAGATGTTTTTCCATATTCGATACAAAACAAAGGATATGTTTCTCCGCTTACAGTTGTTGTATGAAGTTCGTGTCCGTAGTGCGTTTCTTTATGTACATCTATTGTTGCATTATTATTTTTATCGCCTAAGTTCATATTTGATGATGCTGCAAAAACATTAAGCGGAATAGTTGTTGCAATCATCAAAATAGTTAAAAATATTGCTAATATTTTTCTTAATAATTGGTTATTCCTTTTTATTTTCATATTTTTTTCCTTTCTTTATTTATTTTTAATTCTTCTTTATGTACTATATTTTCTCCTTTCTTTGCATACAAAAAAGAAGCCAAGTTTCCTTAACTTCTTTTCACTTTTACAAATACTATATTAACTAAATCTAATCGTGTTGTCAAGTCATTATTAATAATGTTTAAAATTTCCAGTCCACTTACCACAGTAACTGCAAGACCAACACTCATATCCACTTGGTACATTTTTTAAGTATTCGTTATATGTTATTTCGTCATTATCAATTTTATTATTCCATTTGTTTACTTCACTCTTATAGTATTCTACTATATCATTCCTATTGTTAAACCATTTTCCTATATTGCCACATTTTATACTATGATTGCTATTGTTAGTACAATGATTTTCTTTTTTATCACCTGATGTAGAATTGCTACTATTACTATTAGTAGAATTGCCGCTATTACTGTTATTTCTATTAGATGAAGCTGATGCGGTATTAGATTTCGATTGTGCTACATTAGTTGAAGAACTTGAAGAGTTCTTATTTGTACTATTTTTTTGTGGCTGTTGCTGTGCTGCTTTCTCCTTCACAGTAACATCACAAGTCTTTTCAACACCATTAGCTTTTGCTTTTACGGTAGCTTTACCAGCCTTTATAGCTGTAACTTTACCATTATCAACATTCACAATACTTTCATCACTTGAAGACCATTCGATTTCCTTATCCTTTCCATCAACCTTAGCTTCGATTGTATATTCATCACCAATATTGAGTGATAAGACGGACACATTAAAATCAATTGTAGGTTCAGTAATAATAACCTTTACTTCCATATACGAAACATTATCATTTGCATCCTTAGCAAAAACATTAGCTGTATATTCGCCTACTTTTGTATAATCTACATCATTATCTTCAAATGTTATCTCCACATTTGTTAAATCTGTTGCTTGATATTTGTTTGTTATGTCCTCTTTACAATCCTTTACGAAGCTAACCTCTTTTGGATTCATTCCCTCATCAGTAGAAAATACTGGAGCTGTTGTATCTGAAATTGTCAAATGTATTTTCTTAGTATCATCTACAGAAAACAATTTTAATCCAAATAATTTATATTCACTTGTATGTGTTATTATTATATCAGACTTTCCAACAGAATAATATGCCGCATCCCCATCTTTAGTTGCTTCAATGTCTACTCTTGTATTTTCAGAAGTAACATCAGGATACTTACCTGTATCTACAAGCTCAGATAATGACGGTTCGTAGATTTCGCCATACTCTATTGTAACTTGCTTTTCTCTTACATCCCATTGGTTGATATTTCTTTCATATACATACCACAAAGAAATAAGTGTAGCAATTAGTATAATTATTATTCCAATTATAACAGCAGTTTTCTTTTTACTAAAAGCCTTTGCGCTTTGTTGTTTTACATCAGGATGCTGCTTGTTGTTTGTTTCATTATTTTTCATCTTTTATTTCTCCCCTATCATTGTATAAATCAATTCTATTTCCTAAAATACATATTTCGCTGTTTCTTGTATCATAATACTTTATCTGATTATTAGCATTATTCTTTATTATAATATGAGTGGATGAATACATATCCAAAAAGAATAAGAATTCGCCTACTACTAATATTCTTCGTCTTTTGGTTGTATCGCTTAATTTTGAATTATTAAGTGCCTTTATAAACACATTATACATTTGTCCATCTTTTATATGCTTATGATTCAAATAGAAATTGATAAAACTCATACAATCAACTCTATAATCTTTCGCCGACCGTTTTTTAAGCTCTTTAGTTTCTAAAAAATCATCTAATTTATTTATCAGTTCTTTTCTTGTAAATGACATATCAATACTCCTTATTTATGTTTTAATTTATCGCAAGTGATATAGCATTTTTAATAAAAGAAACAATTGCAATTATAATAATTATTGGCATAATTAAAGGACAGAATATTACACTTAATATTATTTTTATTGCAAATTGCACTAAACCCAAACCTATAAAATAACTCAGAACACAATAGCTTACTAATGTGCTTGTGATCCAATATGCTCTGAAAAATACAGATGCAATACTCCAAAAACTTTCTGTCAATATAATGTTGTTTGTCTGTAGCTCGTTTCTTATAAAGTCTATGGTTGATACAGCTACACTATTCGGAATCTTTAATAATCCAATAATAAAATTATTTGAGTTAGTTCCATCAATTGCCTTAATGAAAACTACACTTAATATTCCAAACACTATCAACATTAAAAATAAGCAAATTGATTTTGACATTTTATCTAATATTGCATCAACAAATTTATCACTAACTGCTTTTTCTGATTTTACGCTCATCTTAACACCTACTTATCAAATTCTAAATCTATTCCATCTAAAATGTCTTTAGTTGCTTCAAGCTCTTTGGTGTCCAAACTTTTAGATATTGTTTCCAGCTCTTTTCCATCAGTCTTAACAACATCTTTTAATGAGTATTTCTTGCCTATTGTTGAAATATCTATTTCTCTTACACATTCGCCGAACCATTTATTTTCTTCTGAAAAGCGTTTGATTGTATTCGCTACTTCCATTCTGCTCATTGCATTGTTCGTAATATAACACGAACCTTGCCTATGTAAAAAATCGTTATTTTCCATATACCGCCGAATTTTATAATAAGCTGTAGGTGCTGCTTTATGTGTAAGAGCTTCATACTTGTTTGTATCCAAGTCGAAGTTAATCATCATCCGTTTTTTAGGCATTTTTTATCACCACATTATAGTATGATTTTATACAGTCCTCAATATCGTTTTCAACATAGAAATACCATTCTTTAATTACTCTCATAAACCATTTTGTATATGGTAGATTCATTCCTAAATAAAAGAAAGGGTCTGTATTATCTAAATCAGAGCTATCAAATACTCCTTTTTCAATTTCTGTAAGATTGTGCTTAAAAGCATATTTTCTTATTATATTCAAACATTCCTCTTCTGTCATTCCATTTGCTTTTAACTTGTTCTCATCAAATACAAATTTCATTCTTAGAATTTCTTGTTCCATACTCTCCTACTTTCTTTTGGCAAAATTGCCAAAAATAATATTTTCCTTCGATTATTATATCATAAAGAATGGTTTTCTTACAATATTTTAAGACGATTTTTGACTAATCACAAATATCAAGTTCATCTTCGGCTAATTCCTGCTCATCAGAATAATAGCCCATTTTCATATATTCTTCTGCTTTCAAATAATCAGTTATACCATAAACGGTTTTATCATCAATCTGCCCTGTATATGAATGTAACTGTTTCACATTCTCCATTATTATTTGAGATAACTCATCACAAGGCGGCATATCTGGCGTTTTATATAAATCAAATAACTTATTCCAGTATTCGGCTGCCTTTTGGATATTACCTTCTGAATAATACTTTTTTATTTTATTTACACAGTCTTGTGATTCTTCCTGTTTTATTTCTTCTTTTGTCAGTATTCTAAACTTGTCTTCATTGGGAACAAGAGCTAATCTCCTACCATTATCCCATTTCATAAATATTTGTCCTATATCATCTACAAAATCAACTGTACCTCTTGTTCCGCTTTCAATCGCTTGTGAATCTTCCATCTGTTCAAGTTCTATCCTCGTACCCTCTGGATATTTTGCTTTAATTTTTCCAGCTTCTCTTGTTAAACTTGCAAAATCATTTTTCATAATCCACCTTCCCCTTTCCTTGTTTATACAAATGTATCCTCTTTTTTCCAACATTCTTTTTGCAGCTTGCGTTGAAGGATTATCTTGATGCCCATTTGCTCTTTCTATCGTCTGTTCAATTCTTGATGGTTTGATAATTTTCCCCTCTTGAACTAATTGCTCATATTCTTTTATAGCATTATTTCTTTTTGTATGATAATCTTCGATTGCTATACTTGCATTTGTGTCAAATCTTTTTCTTTCCCTCTGTGTCAATCCTCGTGGTATTTTTGTTTTATCTATAGTGTAATCACTAATAGGTGAAGATACCCCGTTTTTTGCTAACCATTGTTCTAATGACATTTTCTTACTCATATTGTATTACCTCTTTCTATTTTTAAAATACCACTTGTGGCATTATTTTTCAATTCGCAAAATAACCAAAGATTATCCTTTGTTTTTGGCTATTTTGTACCACTTGTAGCATTACAACATTGGTATCAACAAATAAGGCAAGTCATTCATTCCCTTATTAAGAAAAATAACTTGCCTTAAATAATTATAAATAATTTTCTGGATTCACTCTTACACCGTTTACTCTAACTTCAAAATGACAATGAGGTCCTGTACTGTTGCCTGTAGAGCCACTATAAGCTATTGCTTGCCCTTTTGTTACAGTATCCCCAACTCCTACCAGAAGTTTACTATTATGTGCATAAAGAGTTGTCAGACCATTGCCGTGATCTATGATGATATAATGTCCGTAACTATAATTAAGTTCTTTAGCTGCAATTACTTTGCCATCTGCGGCAGCACAAACCTTTGTGCCTGTAGGACAAGGGAAATCAATTCCGCCGTGATATTTACCTGATGAATAATTTGGATAACCAGCGGATATAGTTCTATATGAAGTTGGATAATCAAGTTTACCATTAGAAGAGCCATCACCAGTAGAGCCTGATATAGTTCCAGTATTTACAGATGATTTTCTTTTCTCATCAATTAGCTTCATAAATTTGTCCGAATCATAAAGTTCTTTCATTAAGTCAAGGTCTTCATTAGTAATACTTGTTGCAGAATTCGTTTGACCTTTTTTTCTATAAAAGGTATTTACAACTGAATAATTTTTATTAAGCCATTCTGTAAAATCTTTCGGCTTACAACTATCACTATACAAGTCAGCTTTGTTAAACTCTTCTAAAATATATTGCTCTGCATCATCAAACTTTATATCCATATCCAAGCAATGTATTACAGTAAACGCAGCTTTCCAATCCACCTTAGTATTTAAGTCACTATCTATCTGATTCATATAATCTACATAGCTTGATATTGTATTGCTTTCTGCATATTCACCAAATATACCGCTTACACTACCTGCAATTCCTCCAGCAATTGCGTAAAATAGTGATAATAGTATAAGAAGAATTGCTCCTATAACTATTACAGGAGAGGCTTCTGCTAAAAGCGCAGCAAGTGATTTTAATAGCTTTGCTAACACATTAAAAACAGTCTTAACAATTTTTCCAACTAACTTAGCTGTACTTGTTCTAATTTTCTGTCTAATACTTCTCGTAGATACTTCCGCTGCCTTTCCAGCAGTTCTCATTGATGTATCCTTCATCTCAGAAGTAAATGCTTCTCCGATATTTCCTTCACTTGCTGTTTGTAGTTTTTTCCCTTTTCTGACAACAAACTTACCAACTCGATTAGCAGCCTTTTTAGTTTTAATTGTTTTGCTGACTAATTCCGAACCTTTTTGTGTTCGGTTTATTCTTGTTTGTATCTTAGCTTGATTGTCTACATTACCAGCTTGCTCTTTGTTTATTGTTTCCTGAGTATTATGCTGCTTACTATTAGCTTTTGTTTTTATTTTAGATTTTGAAGCTCTGTTGTTAGCAACACTCTCATTTTCAAAACTATTATAACTTGAATTTCTGGTATTTTCATTTGAATTATATTCCTGAGCATCCTCGTCAGAATTATTTTCAGAAATACTTGCTTTGTTTGCTTTAGTTTTTATAACTTCTTTGTTATCGAATGTATTTCTTTTAAAAGAAGTTATATCTTCGTTTCTATCAGATGTTTCGCTGACATTTGTTTGCACTCCCTCATTTTTTTCAACATTAGTTGTAATTCCATCAGTATTCTCTTGTTCAACATTAGTTTCAAGTCTTGATGATAACTTTTCTTTATGTTTTTCCGAATACCATTTGTTTAAATCATTTGTATAGGAAAGTGCAACATTTTCAATATTTGCTCTGGCTATTTGACTATCAGCTTTAATATTACTTGCATCTTTTTTTGTGTCTTTGTAGTTGTCACTCAATTACACACACATCCCTTAATCTCTTGCTTTTTGCATATTTGATGTTTGGTTAAGCTCGTAAATATAGTAATCCTCAGGCACGCTTAGCTTAAATGCAACAATATCTTCACCATAAACAATAAGTCCTTGTCCTGCTGGCGAATCCATTACAAAGCTGCTTTCTTCATCTGATATTCCAAATATTTTACAAATCGGCGGAAGATCCAACGCTTTTTGTTTCAATATAACAGCAAACTCACTATTTGAAAGAATATTTCTACCTTGTTCGCAGCCCAATACATCCTGAATATTCTGTGTAATGATAGTTGGTAAAGCTCCATATTTTCTACCAATTTTATAAATTCTTTCGATATAATCGGCTGAGAACTTATTATCAAGCATAATATGGAATTCATCAATGAATATCCAAGTATTTTTGCCTTCATCCCTATTCTGTGAGATTTTATTCATTATATGCTCCAGAACAACAAGATAGCCTGTAGTCTTCATACTTTGAGTAAGTTTTGATAAGTCAAATGATACTATTCTATTTTGCATTTCTACATTTGTATGCTTTGCAAATATATCCATAGCACCTTTTACATATCTTTCAAGAATCAATGCTAAGTTCTTTGCTTCGCCTTCTGAAAATCTTTCAAGCTCCGCATAGAAATGAGGGAAATCAGGCTCATAATCTTTATCATCTGGATGCTCTAAATAATTTTCGTACATAATCTTTGAGCATCTATCAATAATTGATTTTTGTTCACCTGTTAAACCATTACCGCCAACAATAGATTCAATAAAAGCTAATATATATTCCATTTTGGATTTTATCGGGTCTTCATCAGATAAATAACCAAATGATATATCAAATGGATTGATATATGTTTCTGCTTGCGTTGATATTTTTATTGTTTGCCCCCTCAGGTCTTTTATAATTTTTTCATATTCTGATTGATAGTCAACAATAATAATATCATCATTTGGATACCTTAATAATATCTGCTCAATGTTTGTCTTTACCAAGAATGACTTACCTGAACCTGATGTAGCTAATACTGCACCGTTTCCATTCATTAACCTTTTTCTATCGACAAACACAATATTTTTAGATACCATATCCATACCATAAAATATTGAACCTTCGTGCAATAATTGTTTTGTGTTGAAAGGTACAAATGCCGCAGTTGCTTCACTCGTTAAACTTCTTTGAAATTGCAGAGTATTAAATCCAAACGGTAATAAATTGAGTAATCCCTCTAATTGCTGCCAATCTAATGTTCCCATAGTAACAATGTTCTCACCAGCAATTTTATTTACTTTATCTGTAGCTTGACTAAGCTCCTTTTCACTTTCTGCAATAATACATACCAATAAGTTAGTAGCAAATGATTTTTGTTTCTTTTTTGTCAGAGCTGTTCTAAATTCAATTGCATCTTCGAGCTTAGCTTCAAGTTTTTCATCTCGAACTAACGCATAGTCATAATGGTTTTTATTGGCTCTTTTAACTTTTTTCAGCCTTTCATCTTTCATTCCAGATATTTTCTTGTTAAGAGTATTGATAACTTTTGCTGGATTCTTGCCGATTATATTTTCTGTAACAATAATGTTAGCATCTTTAATTGTGGTAAGCTGGTTATAAAGTTTAGGTGTAATACTTGTATTTAGTTTATCTAAATACATTACTTTTATATATTTTTTATCGCCAATAACAATATAATCTTTCTCACGGAAGTTCATATCTTCTTTTGGTGCTAAAAAATCATACACATTTATATCTTCATTCACATACTGTTGAAGAATATTTTTACAGTCTGGGTAATCTTGTTCTAATGTGTTTATATTAAATATATTATATAAGAATTCAAGTCTTTCCTGAATAGTCCACTTGCGAACCTTAGAACCAAATAGCTTGAATTTTTCTTCCAATTTGATTTGATATGCCATAAACAAGTCTTTTGCATCATCAAGGGTCTCCGCTTCAACTGTTATTACAATCAATCTTGTTTCGCATAGTGTTTCCTTTTGATGCCCTATTACATTTGTAATTAACTCGTTAAATTCCTCTGCAATCCGTTTTTCATTATCACTTGCAGTTTCATTTGTTGTATAAATAAACCGATTTTTGTAATCCTTAGTTTCGAGAATTGTACTTGTATGCACTATTTGTATATGTTCATTTACACTATGTGAATTAAGAAAATCAACATATTTAAGGAATATTGATTCTTGAACTTCTGGGCTTGCCTTTGAGAAAGATATATCACTATATTCGTAACAAATACTATAGTGTGTATCATCAATTCTCATTATACCAGACTTTTCATCCATTTCTTTAAAAAACAACCTCAATACTTCGGGGTTGATCTTAGGCAATGCCAAAGATTCTTTAGTTTTCTTTTTGTCTGATTTTTTATCTTTGACTTTTGCTACTTTATTGTCTGTTTCTTTTTTCTTAAATAACATTTTTATCACTCCTTATATTTTTCTATTAGCTGTGGGATTGAATAAAATGTATTCTCCTTCAATTCGTTAAACATCCCACATAAAGTTATCTCATTTGATACTGGTTGATATTTTAATTTTCTTTTTGTACCACCATATAAGACAACTTTTGTGGGTAATACAAAATGATTATTACAAAATACTTTTATATATTTTGCATTGTAATGTTCAAGATGATATTTTAAAAAAAATAATTCATACTTATTTTTCTTTGATTTTTTCAAGTAACTGTGCTAACATCCTTTTTTCTTCATCAGTCATATTTTCAAGAGCTTTTTCATCAATGCTTACATCCTCTTTTTTTATTTCAGGCTGTAATTCTTCTTTGTTCTCTTCGTTTAGTGTTTCTTCTGATGCAGAGTCTGTCATTTCTTTTTGTTCTGCATCATCTTTAATAGAAGATATATTTTTATCATCTTTAAACATATAGCCGTATTTTTTCTTAGCTTTAGCAAGTTCTTTTTCCTGCTTAGCTTTTTTCTTGCGCTGTTTTGGTGTCAAATCATTATCATCATATTCTATAACTTTTGACTTTTTGTTTTTATTCTTTTTATCGTCAAGCATCTTCTGATACTCTTTGGTTGTCATATATTTAAGTGGCTTGTTAAATGCAAAATAATGACGATACCAGTATGGAATAATTTTCTCTGCTGGTAATTTATGAATTTTCACAAACCCAATAAAACCAATTATTGCAGCTTCAATAATAACAATGTAGCTTGCCATATCAGAAGTAATAAAGGTATATTTTGGTAGTAGGATATATGTTGGAACTACAACAATCAGCATTAAAGCAGAAAATACCCATTGTCTAAATGTCATAATTCCTAATTTTTCGTGATAATCATTATATTCCTCAAAAACCTGTATTTCAATTTCATCCATCTTATCACGCTCCTTTTATGATCTTCCGAATATTCTTTCAGAAAACTCGTGACTTAGCTGTATTATTGCAACAAACAAAGCATTCATTACAAGTACACCTATTATTTGTGGAAACGCATTTGTCATTTTAGATACGCTGCTTAGACCTTGTGTATATATCCAAGAACCTAATAATATAACTATTGACTCAAAGCCAACGCCTGCCGCATACATAAAATATGAGATTGCTTTTCCCCTGTATGTTTCGCCTTCGACCGCCATTGCCAATGGAATAGGAGAAAAAGCCATACAAAGCATAAGCTTCACTACTCTTAATAACACTTGCGCCCATATTTGAATAATACTTCCTATAAACGGTATTGCAAGAATTACATAGAGGAGTATTCCAAATAATATATTGCCAAGACTTGTATAGTTTTTAAATGCGTTTGCAACATTCTGTGAAATCGAGCTTACTCCTGAACCAACCGACAGAGCATTTGATACATCCACATATATATTATTCACTATTCCCATTATTGTAGTTAGTAGAGAATATGACCTTTGAACAAATGCTTTTATGAGAAAGAAATAGCATCCCCACAAAAGCACTCGTTCCCAACTAACTTTTTCAATTTCAGTAAGTCTTTTTATAAGACTTATCATAAAGAATAATGTAAGTAGCGATAATGCTACAGGAACAACAAGCTCATTTATAGTTTTTCCTATAGTGTATATTGATAAGGTTTTGGTTTTATCAAAATTTGTAAGAGATGCAATTGTTCCATACATATCATCAGTAGAAAAATTGATATTAAACAATTTGACATCTATCTTATAAATACCTGATATTCCTTTACCAATTTCGGTAGAAAGAGAACTCATAATCCCATCCCACCATTCATTGATTTTATTGAGAATATCCTCACCCCAAGACACTATTCATCACCACCTTTTTGTATATTTCGTTATTTTTATTTAAAACCAAATGCTGCTGGAGAAGCACCAATTGCCGCAACCATAAATCCAGCCATTATAGTAAGTAATCCCCTACTCTTTCCTTCCGAATCCTCTCTTTGCCAGCCCAATGCAAACATTACGCCGCCAACCATTGCAACAACAACACCAATTTTTACAAGCCATTTACCAATTTCAGTAACAAATGTATCAATTGAATCTGTACTTGCTGCAAAAGCTGTAACAGGAGTTGCTATTTCCATAAGAGCTACGCCGCCAACTGCCATAATTGCCTTTGGTATCTTCTTTGTGAATTTTGTATTCTTTACTTCACTTTGAAGAAGCAAAGCCTTATTTACAAACTTCATATAGCAGTTTATAATCTTTTGTTTGATTTTGTTTTTCATAATATCATCAACCTTTCAAATATAATTTTGGCAATTTTGCCAACTATTCTCGCCAACTATTAAATTCCTCAATCACAATGTCAGCAGATAGTTCTTTTTGCTCTCTATATCCTTTTTTACCACCGCTTCCTTTTACATATTTGTATATAGGTATCATTGTATCTTTCGGATAAAATATTTTGGCTTGTTTTGGACTATTTCGTACAGGATATACCTTGCTTCTATCAACATTGATATACCATCCATAATATTCTGAGGAAGCAGGAAATCCTATGCTAATTAGCCAGATACTTTTACCTTTTTTATCTCTTTTTGTTATTGGTCTTGGATTAAACATCTGCTTTCTTGCAAATACTAAAGATACCCATCCGCTTATCTGATTTTCTTTCATTTCATTTACCTTTGCCTATTAACTGTTTTTTATTTAATTATAAAAAATCACACCTTTCTAATTGTGCAAAAAAGAAGTCGGGATGTTCCTGACTTCTTTTCACTTTTACAAATACTATATTAACTATTAAAATAGCATTTGTCAAGATTAAATTATATAGTTTCTTATAATCAAAAAGAGAATGATTATACTAAATATGATACACCATTCAACGCCGTTTAACAATCCATACCATAGCTTAAATAAGAATGGTACTTTAAAAATTTCATCATCCATTTGCAACCACGCAGTTGTAGTGAAATCATAATTATTGTAATTTAAGTTTCCATCTTGATTTTCAAGTTTGAGTATTTCCTCAATAAATCGAACTTGCTCTGGAGTAAGATTCACTTTTTTTGAATTGGCGTACTTTCTTATTCTTTTTGTATGCCATTTAATAAGTTGCTCCTTGTTCTTTATTCTATGCAGCACTTTTGTTAGATGGCTCGTCTGTGAGCCTTTGAGATTAGCTGCTGCTTTTAAATCCCAACTAAGTGTATATATTTCGTAGTTTATTTTTCCTTTCATTCTTTTGTCTAAATATTTCTTCATTTTTTAACATCCTCACTTGTTTAATCTTCTTTGTGTTCTCTCCTCTTCAAGCTGTAGCTGTTGCTTAGTCTTGTAAAAACAACATTTGTTGCTACCGTAACATTTCATTTCAGATAAACACGCACATTTTTTATCGCTTAAATATGCAAAACAATTCTTTAAGCTCATTTATTCCACCTCTTTGTAATATTCTACAATAGCAGTTGTGATGTCACCGCTTCTTGCATTTGTGATATATGTAATTTTATTTATTTCTGCATTTTCTGCGGATAATTCATTTAGTGAAACATTAAGTCGCTCCTCAATAAAATCCCCTTTCCAATTGTTATTTGGAAATACTTGTTTCACTTGAAGGATTCTGCTCATATATCATCTGACCTCTTTTCTTTAAATTGCTCTGTATGCGTTTTAATTCTTTCTTTGTATAATAAAGTCCATACGCATTAACAATAACTGTTACTGACAATATTAGTACATAAGATATGAGAATTTTGTCGAAATTACAAAACACCCATAAAATAATTGCGGCAACTAAGAATCCACTATTAAATGGCATCACTATATCAAATACAAGAAATCTTTTCTTCATCCTTTTGTATAAAGTGTTGTTTCTTTCTTTTGAAATAGACTTTTTTTCATAATGAAAGTTTGTCCAATCGCTAATACTTGCTTTACCATTGGTTATTACATTATTCATTGTAATTCTCCTTTGATTTATTTGATACATACATAATACCACTTGTGGTACTTTTTTTCTATTCGCAAAATAACCAAAGATTATCCTTTGTTTTTGGCTATTTTGTACCACTTGTGGTATTTGTTTGGCAAAATTGCCAACTGCATCTATTGAACATACTTTTAATTATTTTTTTCAATATCTTCTTTGATAAGTCCTTTAATGTATCCCGATTTATTTGGCTGCTGTTCAAGATGTTCAATTAAAGGTTGTTCTGTATTTTTATAAAATTGTACAGTAACACTTTTTGTTGCTCTTTTTCTATATTCTGCTTTGCACTTCTTTCTGTTGTCTGACATTTTAATACCTCTTTAGTTTTTCCTTTTTGTGTTTGTTATAATAAATAACCACTTTTTCCACTCTTAATGATAGTAAATATAAGCTAATGTGCCAAGAACAAGCATTTCGCAAATCAATAAAATAATGCTCCTTTGTCTTAGCTTGTACATTTTTACAATATCAGTACAATTGACAAGTATTGAAAAGAACAACAAATTTGTAGTAATACTTATCAAACAGATTGTTATAATAAGAACTTTTATCACTCGTAAAAACTCCTTCTCATATTCTTTTATTTATTAGTAGAGATAACATTTTGAAAAAGATACATCACTTGTAATAATAAAGTGATTGTTCTTTGATGTTTTTCTTGTCTTTTCATTTTATTTTATTCCTTTATCTTTTGTATATGCTTCCGACCTGTTTTGCCCCATTTTTTTATTTTTTATTTGCTTGAATACTTTATAACTGACAATGCTCACAACAATTAGTAAAATAATCGCTGCGAGCATTATTCCTATTTTTTTTAGTTGAATCATTATTCTTCGATATGTGTCTTTATCCACTATAGAAGAAATAACTATCATACCTGCTATAAAATAGGATGCAGCTTTAATAATCAAGTCTGTTTTGTTTTTATATTTCTTTATATTATCCTATCCTTTCATATAGCAGTTATTTATTCTTTTTTGATATTTCCTTTTGCATTTCGTTATATCTTCCTATTTGTAGCAAGCACATTGCAAATACTCCAAAAAGTTCTCCGACTATAAATGTGATAACATATAACATAAGCATCACTCCTTTTTAGAACACTATAACCTTACTTCCTGTTCTTAATAAGTTTATGGATAAAATATCTATGTATCAAAAAGTATTGTAAATCTCATCAACAAGACTGATATAATCCTGCGCAACACCACTTTTGCAATTTCCTTCAAGCAACACTTGTCTTTCGTTTGATGCAGTAATAATAGGCTTAGCCTGATAACGAATAACGCTGTTAAAACATCTCTCTGGAAATAGTTTTCTCATAGTGTTTTCAACCTTATTTTCTACAGCCGTCCTATTTCTCATTGTAAATAGTAGCTTAAAATCAAATGATAAAAATGATGAATAAGATAAAATTTCAAGCATTTGTTGGAGTGTAACATCAACTCCTTCAAGGCTTCCTGAATCTATCTTGATTGGTATAATAATCAAGTCACCTTCATTTTTACAAGCCGTTACGCCGTTTATTGTGATTGCATTTATAAATGGACTATTATCAATGATGCAAACATCATATTTATTTGCCACTTTTTGTAATGCAATATCAAGTCTTGTATCGCTCTTCATACAATTAGTTTTTAATTTCATATCAGTTTCAATGAGCTTTGAGCTTGCGGGTAAAATATCTAAGTTTTGATATACCGTTTTCTTAATTGCATTTTCCATTAGTGTCGGATCAAGCAATACATCACTTACATCATAACCATTTATTTGCTTATTCATATATGAGTGCAGCACTTCAATACCTTCAAGTCCATTTGGCTCTTGTGATTGATTTTGCTTATCTTCAAAAGCATTTATCATCTCATCAAGATTTATCATTGAAATGCTTTTATGCAATTTCAATATTGTAGCAGAAGTATTCGCCTGCGGGTCAAGGTCAACAACAAGTGTTTTTAATCCTTTGCTTGATAAACCGTAAGCAAGGTTCTTTACAGTTTCACTCTTTCCTGTTCCGCCCTTTTGAGTTATTACATTAAGAATTTTCATAATTAGTTATCTCCTTTACTTTCAGAATAATCATATTTTTCTTTAAGCCCAAGAAAATTATTTAAAAACTCATTAAGCTCATCCGTATTTGCAAATTTAAAGTTAATCGCCTTTTGGCTTACAGTTGTTGTAAGACCATATTTGCTTTTTAGTTTTTTTGCAAAATCCTTGTTGTATTCTTTTCTTTTGGATTCTCCTGAACCTGTTTTCTTATTCTTTTCCCCTTCAAACTCTTTAATTATATTGTCAACATTTCTACTCGATATTCCAAGTGATTGCGCAATATAATCTCTTTTGTACAGCTCAGGTCTTTTCCCATTATCAACTAAGTATTGATAATATTTTTCTTTAGCCTTAATTTCTTTGTACAATGTTTTATGGTCTGGCTTTCTTTGAAGGTTAGCATCATTTATAACATCCTGCATTTCTATAAGGTTCTTAGGCTTAACTTGAACAAGAACATTCATCATACCGTTGTGCTTGCCCTGCGTAAACAATAATTTTATTGCTCTATACCTTTTTTCTCCAGAAATAAGGGTATATTTTTTGCCGTCTTCGCCTTCATCCTCGTACACAACACCATTGTGTAGTTGTCCATATTTTTCAATAGACAAGGACAATGATATTACTTCATCCTCATTGATTTCATAATCGTTGTTTGGATTCACACGAATATCATCAATATGTACTTTCAGACTTTGCTTTCCGCCATTTAATGTTTTTGCTAAACTCATAATTTTATCCTCTCAAATCCTTTCAAATATTACTTTTCTTATTTGTTATTTATATAATACCACTTGTGGTATTTGCTTTCTATTCGCAAAATAACCAAAGTTTATCTTTCTTTTTTGGCTATTTTGTACCACTTGTAGTATCTGTTTTGGCAAAATTGCCAACTGCTATATTTTAAATAACTCTCTTAATAAACTTTTTGAATAATACTCATAAAAATTTATTATTGCATTTGAAGTATTTTTGTATTCTCTTTCTTTCATTTTACATTTATCATATACAAGAATCATTATTGTTCTGGTATATGTATTTATTGGTATTATTTTTTGGTGTTTAATCATATCTGCAATAAAGAATAATATATGTTTGATTTTGTCCTTGTTTTCTTCTGTCATATTCTTTGTAATTTCTTCACTATAATTTAATTCAAGTGTTTCGATATTTTTTAAGAATTCGTTTCTTTCATCTATATTAAATTCTTTATAATTTTCAATTTCATTTCTTATAACATAATAAAATAATCTATCAATCTTATTATTTATATTATTATCTTTGACTTTTTCATCAATACCATCTTGATTTTTTACGCAAGAGGGGTATTGATTATTTAAGCAATAGGTATTGTTTATTTTGTCAATAATATAAATTCGCCTTTCTATAATCTGATTGTTTTCATTTTTGATAATGTTCACATTTATGTATCCACATTCTTTTAAATGTGAAATCCATCTTGATACTGTTTCAGGAACTACATCATACAGAGAAGCGAAGTATTTATTGGATGCAAAACAATATCCATATCTATTACTAAGCGCTGTTATTTCTCCATATAGTAGCCTTTCAGGATATTTTAATTTCTTGTTATATCTGACTGGTGCAGGAATAACAGCGTAATAGTTTGCTTGCTGTTCTATATCCATAGTAATCACCATCTTTTTTATTTATATCAATCGTTATTTAATAAACAATATTCCTTAATTTTATAATAGTTTAATTTTTTGTAACATACTATATTTTTGTAACATTGATTTGTAACAAATAATAGTAATTATTATTACAATTATAAAAAACAACAAAAAAATAAACATCTACCGTTTTCACGATAAATGTTTATCTTCCGCCATTTTCTATACTCTCAATTTTTATAAATTACTATGAGTTTCTAATAAAAATGGTTCAATTATGGCTCCTCTTGTTGGACTCGAACCAACGACCTATCGGTTAACAGCCGAGCGCTCTACCAACTGAGCTAAAGAGGAATATATAAAACTAGCAACAACCTATTTTCCCAGTAGGGTAACCCACAAGTATCTTCGGCACATTGGAGCTTGACTTCTGTGTTCGGGATGGGAACAGGTATTTCCTCCATGTAATCGTCACTAGAAAATTAATATCTACTTAATACAAATGTAATTATACTATATATTTTTTATAATTGCAATACTTAATTGATATTTTTTTACAACTTTTTTTACTATACATTATAATCACATTCATTAAAAAGCACACTCAAAAATACATAGATGAAATTCTTTTAGGATCTATTTTTAAAATTATAGTTAAGCCCTCGATTTATTAGTATTGGTCAGCTCAATGTATCACTACACTTACACCTCCAACCTATCAACCATTTAGTCTTAATGGAATCTTACTATCTTTCGATATGGGATATCTTATCTTAGGGTGGGCTTCACACTTAGATGCTTTCAGCGTTTATCCCTTCGGAACTTAGCTATCCAGCTATGCACTTGGTAGTACAACTGGTGCACCATCGGTTCCTTCAACCTGGTCCTCTCGTACTAAGGTCAACTCCCTTCAAATATCCTCCGCCTGCGACAGATAAGGACCGAACTGTCTCACGACGTTCTGAACCCAGCTCGCGTACCACTTTAATGGGCGAACAGCCCAACCCTTGGAACGTACTTCCGCTCCAGGATGTGATGAGCCGACATCGAGGTGCCAAACCTCCCCGTCGATGTGAACTCTTGGGGGAGATAAGCCTGTTATCCCCAGGGTAACTTTTGTCCGTTGAGCGATGGCATTCCCACTTACTACCACCGGATCACTAAGACCTACTTTCGTATCTGGTCGACATGTCTGTCTCTCAGTTAAGCTTCCTTCTGCCTTTGCACTCTTTCGCGCGATTTCTGTCCGCGCTGAGGAAACCTTTGCGCGCCTCCGTTACTCTTTAGGAGGCGACCGCCCCAGTCAAACTGCCCGCCTGACATTGTCCTCCCGCCAGTTTATGACGGCTAGTTAGAATTTCAGTAATTTAAGGGTGGTATCCCAACGTCTGCTCCACAATCGCTGGCGCAATTGCTTCTTCGCATCCCACCTATCCTGTACATAAATTACCAAAACCCAGTATCAAGCTGCAGTAAAGCTCCATGGGGTCTTTCTGTCTTGTCGCAGGTAACTAGCATCTTCACTAGTACTACAATTTCGCCGAGTACATTGTCGAGACAGCTCCCAAATCATTACACCTTTCGTGCGGGTCAGAACTTACCTGACAAGGAATTTCGCTACCTTAGG
>OGQU01000395.1_pt1 | contig 53251 bp, 71 predicted proteins | sample 1553341 | NCBI WGS metagenome assembly OGQU01 (sample SAMEA2579920, study PRJEB22360) | human gut metagenome | biome: human gut; feature: human-associated habitat; material: faeces | place: Denmark | collected 2008/2010 | reverse complement strand
TTTAACAAGAAAAAATGCCGTGTTTATGCGGCTTTTGGCGTTTCGCAAACGCCTAACACTTTTTCAATTATGAAAGGAGAAACAAAATGGAAAACAACAACGAAATCATGAACGAAGAGGTTATCGAGACGACGGAGGAAATCGTAAGGGCGAGTTCTGGAAACGGCTTTAGAAAGGTAGCTGGTATCGGTTTAGCGATGATTGCGGGCGGTTTAGTCTGCAAGTTTGTCGTAGAGCCGGGAGTAGCACGTTTCAAAGCATGGAAAAAGATGCGCCAGATGATTCCACAGACCGACAACTTCGAAAACGATTTTAAGGAAGACATTGTTGAGGATTCGGAAGAATAATTGACAGAAAACGGTGTTCGGACGAGGGAAGGTACCTGTAACAAGGTGCTTTCCCTTTTTCTTTTTGTCGGGAGGAATATTATGAACCAGTATGCATATGACGGACCGGTTATGGAATTTGATACCTGCGTAGCTGACCGATGGAAAGGGTCCACGTACGCTGTGTCCGAAAATAAGGCGAGAAGTAATCTCGCTTATCAATTTAAGAAAAAGAACAACAGAGTTCCGGGTACAAGAATCACGCTTCCTGGAAAAATTGTTGTAGTCAATGAAAGGAGGACGTGAAATGGAGAATTACGAACCTAATTCTCACAAATCGAAGGAAGAACGAAAGGAAGCGTTGCCGGAGAAAAAAGTAGAGAAGATTGTCAACGGTTCCGTTAAATCGAAGAAAAAGAACGGAGTTCAAAAGATTGCCAGCGTGTTTGTTCCAGAAGATGTGGAGAATGTAAAAACCTATATTATAGAGGACATTGTTGTGCCCGCAGTAAAAGATATTATTTTGGATGCGGTCAGGGTGTTTCTCGGAATTGATAAAAGATCAGGTAAAGGTTCAGCTGCATCTAAAGTGGCTTATCGAAGTTGTTATGATAAGGATCGTCAGAAAAATAGCGTAGCGCGAACCAGAGTCGGTTACGACTATGATGATATTATTCTTGATAATCGAGGAGAGGCGGAGGAAGTTCTTACAAGAATGGACGAATTGATTGATGAATACGGTCTTGTCAGCGTTGCCGATTTATACGACCTTGTTGGGGTTACTGGAAATTACACTGACAATAAATATGGTTGGACCGATATTCGAAGCGCTTCTGTAGTTCGTGTAAGAGACGGGTATATGATTAAACTTCCGAAAGCCTTACCGATTAACTAAGGTGAATGATATGAATGGATATTTTACATCTTATGGCTATATGGGATTCATAGATGCCCGTTGGATGTTATTTGCGACTGAAACCGAGTATTATGAGTATCTCGCCGAACAAAATGGAGGGTAACAAACGTGTATGAATCAAAAGATAAATTAGTATCCCATCCGGCGCATTATCAGTCGGAAACCGGTTTGGAAGTTATTGATGTGATTGAAGCGTTTACGTTTGATCTGAAAGGTATCGAAGCGACTGATACCGGAAACATTATTAAGTATGCTTGCCGTTGGAAGAATAAAAACGGTATTCAGGATTTAGAAAAGATTATGTGGTACACACAGCATCTGATTGATCATTTAAGAAAACTCGAAAAGGAGAATGACTAACTATGAAAAAAGAAGAAATTATGAAGACTGTGAGTGGCACCTTTACTAAGGTGAGCTTCCAGATGAAAAAACACAGCCCGGAAATTCTTATTGTAGCTGGCGTTATTGGTACCGTGACAAGCGCAGTCATTGCTTGTAAGGCTACTACCAAAGTTGGAAAGATTGTTGAAGAAACCAAGAGCGATGTAGAGGAAATTCACAATGCAGTCGAGAAGGGTGTAACCAATGCCGGTGAAAAATATACCGCGGATGATTCTAAAAAGGATCTGACAATTGTATATGCTCAAACTGGTGTTAAGCTCGTAAAGCTCTATGCGCCATCTGTCATGCTTGGGGCTCTTTCCCTTACAAGCATTGTAGCATCCAACAATATTCTTCGTAAGAGGAACGTAGCACTTGCAGCGGCCTATGCGACGGTCGATAAAGGATTTAAGGATTATCGCAGTCGTGTCATTGAACGTTTTGGCGCAGAAGTTGATCGTGAGCTGAAAAACAACGTCAAAGCAAAGAAGGTTGATGTAATTGAAAAAGACCCAGAGACCGGAAAAGACAAGAAGGTCAAGAAACAGCAGTTTGTAGTGAGTCCGTCTGATATCAGCGGATACGCACGTTTCTTTGAACAGTACACAATGGACGAGGAAGGTAATACCATTTTGAACCGTAACTGGGAGAGCAATAATGAGTATAATCTTATGTTCCTCAAGGCGCAGGAACGATATGCCAATGATTTGTTGAAATCCAAGAAACGCTTGTTTCTGAATGAAGTGTATGAAATGCTCGGACTTCCGCCTACAAAGGCTGGACAGATCGTTGGTTGGGTATATGATCCGGAGAATCCCTCTGGCGATAACTATGTGGATTTTGGACTGTATGCAGACAATCTTACATATTCCGATTTTGTCAATGGACATGAACCGGCAATTCTTTTGGATTTCAATGTTGACGGTAATATCTGGGATAAGATGCCTGCGTAAGAACAAAGAAATAAGGCTGCCCTTTGATTTTTAAGTCTTAGGGTAGCTTTATATTTAGGAGGATTTCAATGTACAAATTATTGCGAATGTTAATCTTCCTCGCTCTTTGTGTCTATATTCTATTTTCAGTCTGCGTTGTTGGTAGTGCAGATGGGAAAGAAGATAAACAAGCAACTGTAAAATCTGAAATTGTGGAACCTATTACGATTGTTTCATATACACCGGAGGAATCAGCGCCGACAGTTGTGGTTAAAGAGTCAGAGAAGGAAGAATCTACAGTGCCTGAAGAAGACATAGAACTGATTGCTTTGGTCACTATGGCAGAGGCGGAAGGAGAATGTGAAGAAGGAAAACGGCTGGTAATTGATACGATTCTCAATCGTGTAGATTCAGAACATTTCCCAGATACGGTACATGATGTAATCTATCAGCCGAATCAGTTTTCTTCTATGTGGAACGGCAGAGTGGATCGTTGCGAAGTAAGAGAGGATATTTGCCAGCTGGTACGTGAAGAGCTTATATCAAGAATGAATTATGAGGTAATGTTTTTTACAGCCGGTGAATATAGCGTATACGGAGTTCCTATGTTTCAGGTCGAACATCATTATTTTTCAAGTTACGATTGAAAGGAGTTGTCATTATGAATAGCATTTTAGCATTTGTATCTTATACATTGGCGGCGATGGCTGGTATCTGTTTTGTTGGTGGTATCGCTGTGTTATCCGGTGGAAAGGAGAATTGATTTCATGGAAGGAATTGGAAACCTTATCTCAATGCTCGATTACGTACTGGATACAAAAAGAAAAAGACATATCACGGGAGGCATTCTTTTAAGTGTTTCCCTTCTTTTTGGTGGGTTGGCGCTCACGGTTATGACAATAAAAAACGAGGAGGACGAAGGTGAATATGAACAATAAAGTAATACCTTTTCTTACGTTTGTTCTTGGTGCGGCAGCCGGTTCGTTTGTGACTTGGCATTATCTCAAAGATGTCTACGAACAGATTGCTCAGGAAGAAATTGATTCTGTAAAAGAAGTGTTCTTAAAACGCGAAAGAGAACTTTCTGAGGACGAGGAACCGAAAAGAAAGATTGCTGCCTGCTATGAAAATGGCGAGAGCAAAGCAGTTGTTGATAAAAAGGAAATCGCGGAATATGCGGAAAGAATACAGAAAGAGGGCTATACAAATTATTCGGATGTGGCTTCCGGAAAAAAGGAGATGAAAAAGGCGGAGAGTAAGCCTTATGTGATTTCTCCTGAAGAATTTGGGGAGTTTGAGGAATATGAAAAAATCAGCCTGACTTATTACAGCAACAATATTCTGGCAGATGAGAACAATGAAGTGATAGAGGATGTGGAGGAAACTATTGGGGTTGATTCCCTGACCCACTTTGGAGAATATGAGGATGATTCGGTATTTGTCAGAAATGACGCCCGTAAATGCGACTATGAAATTCTTCTGGATCAGAGATCTTATGCCGAGGTTGTTAAGCAGATGCCACATCGAGTGGAGGAAGAATGACGAAGGACGAGCTGAATAATGCATATTTTGAATGGATGTACCAGCTCGTATGTAATGAACAGTATTCTAAGAGACTGTCCTATCGGAAACTTTTATATTTGCTCCATGATACGGAATTTACTTATACAATTCCGATGGATGGAAACAGAGCAGAAGATGGGACAGATCTCAGATACCGATTCGGATATGAAAACGCATACGAGGGTCCCGTGATTGCAGCTTATTTAGATGACCGCCCTTGCAGTGTTTTAGAGATGATGATTGCCCTTGCGATACGTTGCGAGGAACATATTATGGATGATCCGGATATTGGTAATCGGACAGGACAGTGGTTCTGGAACATGATTGTTAATCTCGGACTTGGGTCTATGAACGATACAAAGTTTAATAAAATTCATGCAAAAGAGATCATTCAGAAGTTTATGGACCGAGAGTACAGACGGAACGGCGAGGGCGGTTTATTTACTGTAAAACATTGTCGGACGGATCTTAGGTCTGTTGAAATCTGGTATCAAATGTGCTGGTATCTGGATGAGAATCTATAGGAGGACGTATGGTACACACAGATGTTTATAACTGGTTTGCTTTATATTTTCCCAATTATGCTGGCGAAAACGTAGACAAGTGGTTTCCGAACGGAAAGAACAGCATACGGGTAAGGCAGACCAATGGGCAGGAATTTATATTTACTTACAATAGTCAGAAAGATTGGAGATTTGAAACTATCAACAGTTTTCTGAGCAGCGGGAAAGGAGGAAAGCACTGATATGAGCGAGATGATGAATTATATTTTTGGAAGCATGAGTCGATCCGAGAGTGCGATTAAGAATATGAACAAAGCTCTCCGCAATCAGGCAAAGTTTAATAAGAAGGTGGCGATATTTGTGTTGGTTATGACGGCCTATACGGTTCTGTCAGAAATTGATCGCCGCGAGCAGGAAAAAGAGATAAAAAGGCTGAGCAATGAGATTAAGGAACTGAAGCGCTCGGAAGGAGAGTAAACAATGCGATGATCGACTTTATGGTGATTTCAACACGTAGTACGAAGCGTGGTGTAATAGAAATCTATCCAAAGTTCATTATTAAAAAAAGCTCCGATCTGATGATTCGAGGTGGTGACTTCTATGCTATCTGGATTGAGGAACGTGGTTTATGGTCTACAGACGAGCAGGATGCTTTGCAGCTGATCGACCGCGAACTGGATAGATATGCGAAGGAAAACCGCCAGCGCTTTGACTCTGATATTAAAGTTCTGCACATGTGGGATGCAGAGTCTGGGATGATTGATTCCTGGCATAAATATTGTCAGAAGCAGATGAGAGATTCTTTTCATACGCTGGATGACAAACTTATATTTTCCAATACGAAGACCGATAAGAAAGACTACGCCAGTAAAAAGCTGAATTATCCGCTTGAAGCTGGCGATTTGTCTGCCTATGACAAATTGATGTCCACTTTATATTCCGAAGAAGAACGGCACAAAATTGAATGGGCAATCGGATCTATTGTATCTGGAGAATCACAGAAACTGCAAAAGTTCATGGTTCTTTACGGCGCTGCTGGAACTGGTAAGTCTACGGTGCTCAACATCATTCAGCAACTTTTTGATGGATATTACTCCGTATTTGATGCGAAAGCTCTTGGTTCATCTAGCAATTCTTTTGCATTAGAAGCATTTAAGAGCAATCCGCTGGTTGCAATCCAGCATGACGGAGATTTATCCAGAATTGAGGATAACACGAGGCTGAATAGCCTGGTTTCACACGAATTGATGACGGTGAATGAGAAATTCAAATCAACTTATTCCAATCGTTTCAAATGTTTCCTTTTCATGGGTACAAATAAGCCGGTAAAAATTACGGACGCCAAATCGGGCCTGATACGAAGGCTGATAGACGTGTCTCCTTCCGGTAATAAATTGAATCCGCGGGAATATAAAGCGACAGTGAAGCAGGTTGGATTTGAATTGGGCGCAATTGCGTATCATTGTCAGGAAGTATATTTGGATAATCCGGGTATGTATGACGATTATATTCCGCTCACGATGCTTGGAGCATCTAACGACTTCTACAACTTTATTATCGATTCGTACCATGTGTTTAAGAAGGAGGACGGGACAACTTTAAAGGCTGCGTGGGAAATGTATAAGACCTATTGTGACGAGGCAAAGGTTTCTTTTCCGTTTTCGCAGCGTGTATTCAAAGAAGAATTACGAAACTATTTCCGGGATTTTCAAGAAAGATTTAATCTTGATGACGGTTCGAGAGTCCGTAGTTATTATAGCGGGTTCCGTACTGAAAAATTTGAGGACAGAGCAGTTGATGCGCAGGAAGAAAAGCATACGAAAAATACCTGGCTTGAATTTGGAAGTACAATGTCTATATTTGACCAGATGTGTGCAGACTGTTTTGCGCAATACGCTACAGCGAAAGAAACGCCAGCTAAGAAATGGGACAAGGTAAAAACGAAACTGTCAAGTCTTGATACATCGAGAATTCATTATGTGAAGGTTCCAGAAAATCATATTGTGATTGATTTCGATATTCCTGATGAAAACGGAAACAAATCATTCGAGAGGAATATCGAAGAAGCCAGTAAATGGCCGCCTACATACGCCGAACTTAGCAAAAGCGGTTGCGGGGTTCATCTCCATTATATTTACACAGGAGATCCCGCGCAGCTGAGCCGTGTATATGGCGACTATATTGAAGTTAAGGTGTTCACAGGCAAGAGTTCACTACGGCGCAAATTGTCTAAATGTAACGACTTGCCTATCGCGACAATTAGCTCTGGTTTACCACTGAAAGGAGAAAATAAAATGGTAAATTTTGAAGCGGTTCAAAGCGAGAAAGGACTTAGGGCACTGATAGAACGCAATCTCAATAAAGAGATTCATCCGGGCACTAAGCCGAGTATCGATTTTATTTACAAAATACTCGAAGACGCATATGCAAGCGATTTAAATTATGACGTTACAGATATGCGTAACGCAGTATTGGCGTTTGCAGCAAACAGCACTCATCAGGCTGACTATTGCATTAGGCTGGTAAACAAAATGCAGTTTAAGTCGGCGGAGGTGTCCACAGCCACCAAAAACGATGATGCGAAGCTGGTATTTTATGATATTGAGGTTTTTCCAAATCTATTCCTTGTGAACTGGAAGATTGAGGGAGAGGGAAAGCCGGTTGTGCGGATGATTAACCCGTCTCCGAGCGAGATTGAGGAATTGATGCAGTTCCGTCTCGTAGGATTCAACTGTCGAAGATATGATAATCATATTTTGTACGCAAGGCTTATGGGCTACACAAACGAACAGCTCTATAATCTGTCGCAGAAAATCATCAGCGGCAAATCTAACTGTTTCTTCGGAGAAGCTTACAATGTTTCCTATACAGATGTATACGATTTCGCATCTGCCGGAAATAAAAAGAGCTTGAAGAAGTTGGAAATTGAGATGGGAATCCATCATCAGGAGCTTGGTTTGCCTTGGGATCAGCCGGTACCGGAAGAATTATGGACAAAAGTTGCAGAGTATTGTGATAATGATGTCATTGCAACTGAGGCGGCATTCCATTATCTAAAAGCAGATTGGACGGCGAGACAGATTCTGGCTGATTTGGCAGGAATGACAGTAAATGACACGACAAACAGTCTCACTCAGAAAATTATATTCGGAAATAACCGTAAGCCGCAGAGTGAGTTCCATTACCGCAATCTGGCAGAGCCGGTACATGATATGGACGAGGAGACATACGAATTCTTAGCCGAAGCTTGCCCAGAGATGATGGAGCAGACTCATGGTGAAGCAGGAAGTCTTCTTCCATATTTTCCGGGGTACACCTTCGACCATGGAAAATCCATTTATCGTGACGAGGAAGTTGGAGAGGGCGGTTATGTCTATGCTGAGCCGGGAATGTATGGAGATGTGGCCTTGCTGGATATTTCTTCGATGCACCCGCACAGCGCTATCGCAGAAGTTCTTTTCGGTGTAAGATTTACGAAAGCATTCCGTGAAATTGTGGAAGGTCGAGTCAGCATCAAACATGAAGCATGGGATGTTGTTAACACGATGCTGGACGGAAAGTTGACGCCTTATATTCAGAAAGTTATCAACGGAGAAATGACTTCGAAAGATTTGGCGAATGCCTTGAAGACGGCAATTAATTCTGTTTATGGTTTGACTTCTGCGTCTTTTGATAATCCATTCCGTGATCCAAGAAATAAAGACAATATTGTAGCTAAACGAGGAGCCCTGTTCATGATTGACCTTAAAAATGAGGTACAGAAACAGGGCTTTACTGTTGCTCATATTAAGACAGATTCCATTAAGATTCCTGACGCTACGCCGGAAATCATCCAGTTCGTTATGGATTTCGGTAAGAGGTACGGTTACACCTTCGAACATGAGGCTACATACGAGCGGATGTGCTTAGTGAATGACGCTGTTTATATTGCGAAGTATAAGGATGGTAAACACGCCGGTGAGTGGACTGCAACAGGAACTCAGTTCCAGATTCCATATGTATTCAAGAAGCTGTTCAGCAGAGAAGAAATTGTATTTGAAGATATGTGCGAGACAAAATCTGTTAGTAGCTCTTTATATTTGGATATGAATGAAGGACTTCCTGATGTGTCTGAATACGAGAAGAAATTCTCAAAGGCAGAAAGTGATTATAAAAAGGGATTGCTTTCTGATACAACATTTGAAACAACCTGCGCGGAACTGGTAGAACCTATCTCAAAAGGACATAACTATCGCTTCATCGGAAAAGTTGGACAGTTCTGTCCGATTAAGGACGGCGCCGGCGGAGGTTTACTGATGCGTGAGAAAGACGGAAAATATTATGCTGCGACTGGATCAAAAGGATACCGCTGGTTGGAATCGGAAATGGTAAAAGAACTCGGAAAGGAAAAAGATATTGATCGAGGCTATTACGACAATCTTGTTGACGAGGCAGTAAAGACCATTTCACAATATGGAGATTTTGAGTGGTTTGTTTCGGATGATCCTTATGTAAAGGAACTGGGAGCAAACGATGCAGATGTGAATTGCCCTCCGTGGGCGATGCCTTGTGGGGATGAAAAGTATGAAACATGCTTCGATTGTCCACATTTTAATGACGACCAGTTCCATATGGACTGTAATCTTGGGTACGATATTTCAGACATTATTATGAAACAGGCTATGAATCCGCCTGTAGAAAGTTGAAAGGAGAACAAACAATGAGAACCAATCTTGTAATTATTGAGGGAGCTAGCTTTATTTTCGACACCAATTTTTCTGGAGATCCGAAGCGTGACAGGTTTGGAAACGATCAGAGAAAAGCGAATCTGGTCATCCCGAATATCGATCAGGCGAGGCAGTTGATTGACGAAGGTTTCAATGTCAGGTTGACGAAGCCCAAAGAAGGTGAAGAGGAAGGATTTGTTCCGAGATATTTTGTGTCGGTCAAGCTGAATTATGACAGTCCGTGGCCGCCGAGGGTATATCTTGTGACAGAGGAAAACGATGGCGTTCTTCTGGATGCCGAAACAGTTTGCTGTATCGATAATATGTGGGTAGACAGCGTCAATGCTGTACTTAATCCGTATGAAGGTCCGAACGGAAAATCTTTGTATGTGAAGAGTATGGAAGTATTCCAGAAAATTGACGACGATCCGATTGCGTCGAAATATTCTCGTAGGCACAGAGCGGAAGCAAATGAGGAAGAGTCGATTCCTTTTAACTAATAATCATATTTTAAGGTGCCGGCTTAGTACATGCCCGGTTAAATGTCCAGTAAGGTCTTGATTGAAGATGCATCTTCATGATGGTAAGAGGAAACAGCCTTATATTTTGAAAGGAGAACGTAGATGGCATTCTGGAAAAGAAAACAGAAGCGGCAGACCACAGCTAAGAAGAAACCAAATGTCGCTCTGGTTAAACCAAAATCAGAATATAAGTCGCCGGTATGGGAACCAACAATTAAAATACCGGATAAAAAGACAATGGATATTCCAAAATCCGAACCGAAGAAAATGGACGATAGGAAATCAGATTATAAAAAGGAATTTTTACAAACATTCCGCAAGCTTACCTATCGGCATCGCGCATGGGATATTTGGAAAGATTTTATTGTTATGTTTGCGTGCTCTTTATCTAATCCCGTTGATAAAGCGCATTATGAAGAACGCGAAAAAAGATATTTGAGCATCATCAAAAAGTATAATAAGCAGGAACAGAATCTATTTCCTGAATTGGCTGCCCATACTGTCATGGCTTTGGAAGACAATCCAGAGCAAGACTTCTTGGGCAGTATTTTTATGGAGTTAAATCTTGGAAATGAATCTGGCGGTCAATTTTTTACTCCATATCATGTATGCCAGCTCATGGCAGCAGTCGCAGTAGGAGATGTTGTCCCTCAGGTTGAAAAAGAGGGCTATATAACCATTAACGATTGTTGCTGCGGAGCTGGGGCTACATTAATTGCTGGTATTCATGAAGCAAGAAAGCAATTAGAAAAAGCAAATCTGAATTTTCAGAATCACGTTCTTGTCTCCGCACAGGATATTGACGAAATTGTCGCTTTGATGTGCTATATTCAACTTTCGCTTCTTGGGGTGGCGGCATATATCAAAGTCGGAAATACGTTTAATGATCCGATGAGTCCGAATGATACGTTAGAAAATTATTGGTTTACCATGATGTATTTTTCTGATGTGTGGACGATGAGGAGAATATTTCATAGAATGTACGATTTGACGAAAGGAGAGGAAGAGACATAATATGGCAGGTGTGGAATTATACGACTATCAACTTGCTGCTGTTGAAAAAATGCGAAACGGCTGCATCCTTTGTGGTGGGGTTGGCAGTGGTAAATCCCGCACAGCGTTAGCATATTATTATTTACAAAATGGCGGCGCGGTGGAATGTCTCATGGGGCTTGGGAATTATATTCCTATGGACGCTCCACCGAAAGACTTATATATCGTAACAACTGCGAGGAAAAGAGATACGATGGAATGGGAAGGTGAGCTTTCTCCTTTTCTTCTTTCGACTCATAAAGATGTGAATTTATATTCTAATCAAGTGGTTGTTGATTCATGGAATAACATCAAGAAGTATGCGGACGTAAAGGACGCTTTCTTTATATTTGACGAACAACGAGTAATTGGCTCCGGTACATGGGTAAAAGCCTTTTTGAAAATTGCAAAAAGTAATCAATGGATTCTGCTGTCAGCCACGCCTGGTGATACTTGGCAGGATTATATTCCGGTGTTTATTGCTAATGGGTTCTATAAAAACAGAACGGAGTTCATACGAGAACATATAATCTACAGTCGATTCACTAAATATCCGAAAATTGATAGGTATATCAATACAGGAAAACTGATTCGATTGCGGAATGGTATTCTTGTTAACATGGACTTCAAACGTCAGACGATATCGCATCACGAGGATGTATTTGTTAAGTATGATATTTCGAAATACAAGGATGCTGGAAGAACCAGATGGGACTCATTCAAAAATGAGCCGATTATCAATGCCGCCGGTCTTTGCTATGTCTGGAGAAAACTTGTGAATACGGATGATTCTAGGCAGGTTGCATTATTGCAGATATTAGAAAAGCATCCGAAGGCAATTATATTTTACAACTTTGATTACGAGTTGGAGATTTTGAAGGAGGTGTGTGCCGGAAATGGTTATGAAGTTGCTGAATGGAACGGACACAAACATCAGCCTGTGCCTGACAGCGGAAAGAGGTGGACATACTTGGTACAATATAATGCTGGAGCAGAAGGATGGAACTGCATTAAGACTGATACCATTATCTTCTTTTCTCAGAACTACTCCTACAAAATCATGCAGCAGTCAGCCGGACGAATTGATAGATTGAATACACCTTATAAAGATTTGTACTACTATCATCTAAAATCTCGTTCTGGAATTGATCTTGCGATTAGTCGTGCGTTGAAGGATAAGAAAGATTTTAATGAAACTAGGTATGTGAAATGGTAAAAAATAGATAAGACATACGCAGAAATAACATTCCCTATAATGAAAGGATGATGTATACTATTTATATATTGTCCTTATTTTTAAAGAAAGGGCTTGCTAAAGGAGGCAGGTAAATGGAAGACAATATGAAAGAATTTATTGCTTACAGTAGAAAACTTTTGAGAAGTCTTGTGAAGCTCAAAAAGCTATTGGAGAAAGGCGATTATGATGAAGCCAAAACAATGCTGGACGAGTTGATTGAGGATACTCAGAAGGACATTGAAGCATAAAAGAAAACAGTTGTCGGAAAGAACCTGTGGTTGAAAAATCATAGGCTCTTTCTTTTTTTTATTTAAGTAATAAAATTAGCATAACAAAATTTTTGTGAATTAGGAGAAAATTTATGAACGAAGGTTATAAAGAAGTCCATTTTAATGAGTATTGTAAAACGTGCAAGCATGATAAACTGGATGAAAAATTTGAACCATGTAATGAGTGCTTAAGTGAACCGGTAAATCTTGGTTCTCATGTACCTGTAAACTGGGAGGAAAAAGAGAAATGAAATCTACAGATAGTGTAATTGTGAGCTGGGATTTTTCAAATGGAAAGGACGTTGGTGTCCTACTTGTCGGTAAGCAGAAAAACGGACGAGTGGAAGTTATCAATGCTTATCAGGGAGATGAGGCATACGAACTCTACAGACGGCTTACAGTTCAAAAGAAAAATCAGCAGACAAGCTTTGCAGAAAGGGTGATCAAATGAGTTTTCAGTACGACCAATATTTAGATCAACACAAAGCGAATGTGAAAAGAGGGTTTGATTGGATTCAAGAGAATCTACCAGAATTGTTAAAAGGCGGATTTGATTATGGTTGGAAAATATGCTTTGCGCACGATCAATCAAAGTCGGAACCGGATGAATATAAAGCTTATGATGCCTATTTCTATGGAGGAAATCGTTCTTATTCTGTAGTAAGAGCTTACGAAAAAGCGTGGCTGATTCATCTTAATGAACAAGGGGACATCTGCTAGAAAGGTGATTGATATCATCGATTCGCAGTCTTATGAGGCTGGTTATACTGCTGGATATTCTGATGCAGAATCAAAAAGTTATGATGAAGGCTATCGGGCTTGTAAACTTGATTATAGGCAAAGAGCAAAAGAACGAAAACAATTGAAAATACAGGAGAAGCGGCGTCGGTTATATTTTCTAAAACAGAAAGTGATCGGCGTCTTTTTTCTTGTCTTTACAATCTTCGCGATAAAATTGCTGGATGGCGATGCAACAATTGCTTTGCTTACGGTACCGCTCAGTTTAATGATGATATTCAGCAAAGAAAAATGGTGGATGGATAATTATTACTTTGAAACCGAGAGAAACGAAAGGAAAAAACGATGAAACAACCTAAAAAATTAACCCGTGAACAGAAATGCTGCTTATCTGCACATTATCTTAACTGGAAAGATTGGATGCTGGTTGAGGAAACCGAGTTTTATTATCGAATTATTAATAAGAAGACTGGTGCTGTTAAGAGCGTGGATAAGTTCACACGGAGGCGGAGATGAAGACGGATGAAAAAGAAAAAATACCAGTAACCAAAGTTCTAGATGATATGTATGATCCTAACGGCGGTCTTGTTTCATGGGCTGCCAGAGATTATTACTACGAAAATTATGCAACCGATTACGAACGAAAAATAATGGATCGGGAAGATAAATTTGAAACGACCATCGCAATTATATTCTGGATCATATTGTTGTCTGGAATTGTGATTTGTGTTTTGACATCGTCGATTTGAAAGGAGAAAAATCATGAAAACAATTAAAAATAACTGGAAAGTAGCTTTGATCGTAGCAGCTGGCATAGTGGCTGTTATTCTATTATGTGTATTTGGTGTACAGAGCTCTCAGAATAGAGCATTCGCTTTGGAGGAGCAAGTCCATACCGCTGATTCGGACATTAAGGTCCAGGAAAAACGGCGTGTAGACTTGGTTTATAATCTCGCCGATTGCGTTAAGCAGTACGATAAACACGAAGCTGAAACATTGACTGCGATTGTTGAAGGCAGAGGTTCCACTGGTGACATTGAAAATGTTACTACAGCTATTACAGCTGTGTCGGAAGCATATCCAGAATTAAAATCCAATGAAAATTACAAGGAGCTGATGAATGAGCTTTCGATTACAGAAAATCTGATTGCGGAATATCGCAGTAACTACAATAAGCAGGTAAAAGAGTATAACCGATATGTGCGAAAATTTCCAACCAGAATTTTTCTGAATATTCTTGGATATGAAGTTCAGGAGTACACCTATCTCGATTATGATGCGCCAGTTGATGCTCCGCAGAAGCTGTTTGGAGAGTAGAGCTTATGAGAGGGTACGGACGGAGAGGTTTTGATTTTGGAAATTTCGAGATCACAAAACGTGAAATGTTAGCAAGCATATCAATCATTGCTATTATGCTGCTGATCGGACTTCTTATTGCTGGAAAAATTTCAGACTATCAATTGGATAAGAACGAAAGATACAACAAGGCAGTAAAAATAGAAACTCAGGAATTGTTTGAGTACGGAATGCGGACTAATGTTGGTAATGCTTTTGTGTACGGAGATTTGGAAGCTGTTGATACGGTTACATATCCGGAAATTGGCGGGGAGTATATGTATATTGAGAAAGTTAAAGAAAAATATACAATGCACACTCGTCAAGTTGCACATACAACAACTGTGAACGGTAAAACTCATACTTACTATACTACAGAGACCTATTGGACATGGGATTATGCTGGTAGTGAAGATCAAACATGTAATGAGGTGTTGTTTTTGGAACATATTTTTCCAGTTAGTAAAATTGATTTGCCTGGAGAAGAGTATATTGACACGATTAAGGAATCAAGTCATGTCCGCTATAAGTATTACGGAGTAGGCTTGAAATTTACTGGGACTATATTTACAAATCTGGCAAACAAAACCATTACTGACAACTCACCGTTCTATGAAAACATGACGATTGATGAAACTGTAGAATATTTGGAATCCGATTTTGCGATATGGTTGTTCTGGATTATTTGGATAATTTTAATCGGGGTCTGTGTCTATGGTTTTTATTATATTGATAATGAGTGGCTTGAGTAATCGATTTTCTTGGGAGATGGTCGAGCAATAATGAGGGCGACCACAAAGTGGATATAGTAGTTGCATAAGGGATGAGTCCGCTATATGAAAGGAGAAGTATATGGCTGATATTTTGGTTGTAAAAGTGAATATGTTCTGTAAGACAAAAGAATTAAACGATATTCGAAGATGCGTTCTTTCCCAGAAAGAAAGTGGAGTTGTGGTATTACCGCCCTATTGCGAGGCAGTTGTTATTCCTGATGATATTGAAATACGTATTGAAGATATTTCAGGAAAGGTTGTGAAGGGAGAAAACTTATGAATTCAAAAATTATTGCAGTAGACTTTGATGGAACTTTATGCGAGAACAAATGGCCGGAAATCGGAGAGCCCATGTTTGGGACCATTGCTTATCTTCTGAAAGAGAAGGAGCAGGGAGCAAAACTCATTCTTTGGACATGCCGTGTTGGAGAAATGCTTGAAAAAGCGGTGACGTGGTGCGCTGAACATGGACTTGGGTTTGATGCGGTCAATGAGAATCTTCCGGAAATCATTGAGTCTTTCGGCTCCGATACTCGGAAGATATTTGCAAATGAATATCTGGATGACAGGAATGTTTCATTATCAGTTTGTCGGGAAAAGTCCAATATGCAATTATGGGCGGAACGGGAAATCGAAATTGCCTGCAAACGTGAGAATCCGGATAGAAAGCCCGGAGAATGGGATTATGGCTGCGCCTGCTATGATAGTGCGCTGAAAGCTTTTAAGAGCCTTTTGGAAGACGGCCACAGCGGATTCAGTATCGGTATGACGAAATATATTCTTAATCGGCTGATTGAAGGAAAAACTTTGACTCCCATTGAAGATACAGATGATATTTGGGATAAATGTACATATCGCAAAGAATTTGATTCATATCAGTGTAAACGGATGAGTTCATTGTTCAAAGATATTTATCCTGATGGGAATGTAAAATATCACGACAACAATCGTGTCTGTTGCATAAATGTGGACAATCCCAATGTGTCTTATTACAGCGGGCTGGTTAGTAATCTCATCAACGAGATGTATCCGATCACTATGCCATATTTCCCGGAAAGTAAACCGTTTATGGTACATTGTGAAGAATTTCTTACAGATCCGAAAAATGGAGACTTCGATACTGTTGTAATTCTGTATGTGATTAAACCGAATGGAGATCGAGTAGAGATTAACCGATTCTTCAAAGAGGGTGAGGACGACTTCGTTGAGATTGCTTCTTGTGAATATGAAATGCGCCGGAAGATGCATGAGGAACGGCTGGAGAATCTGAATAAAGAGTCAGAGAAGGATTGTCACGGCTGTTTTGGCGCTTCAGATAACAGTTGCGGACACTGTGCGGAGGAAAGACCAGTATGAATCGAAGTATATTTATTCAAGGACTAAAGAGTGATATACAGCTTTCTGATAAAGAGAGGCAACGTATCATACGAAAAAGTCTTCAGAAATATCCATGGAAACTGAAATGCACTGTGGCAATGGAAGAATTCGCAGAGTTACAGCAACAAATCAGTAAGCAGATTCGTGGATATGGCGACAGAACTGGACTCTTGGAAGAGATGGCAGATGCTTATATTTGTCTTCGCTTTCTGGAGTCCATTTTTGATGTCAAAAAAGAGTATTTGCAGAAGGCTATTGATGTGAAGCTGGATCGAGAAAGGAGAAATTTGAATGGAAGGAATTGATTACACAATTAAAAGTGAGAAAAAATAGATGATTAACCACATCAGACGGTGGAATATATGGAGAAAGCATTCTATAAACAGTTTTACCCATAAGATATTAGTTTTATTTAGGATGCGATATTCTCCAACATTAGAGTTTACTTTACTTCCGGAAGAGGAAAATAAAATTATAAATGGATTACAAAAAGGGTTAAAAGGAGAAAAAGGTAATGACTGATAAGGAAATCAAGATTATCGAAAATTTCATAGCTAAAGACAAGCCGATCATGGAATTTGAAGAAATGCAGACTGCGATAAAAATGACATATGAACTCTATAAGAATATAAATCCAGATGAATTTCCGGAGTGGATCTATAAACCAGTAAATGATCCGTTATGGGATAATTTGTTTGAACGAATTGAAGAGGCTCTTGGTTTTAGACTCTTCTTTTGGCAGAAAACATACATTATGGGATTAGGATATAGATGCTCTGGACAAACAACTGCTGACGTTCTTAGAAATTTGGTGGGAGAGCGCATATCAGAGCCGATATATTTGGAACGACCTAGAAATCGCATGGAGGACTTTTATCAGAAGGAACTTATTGAAATAAAAAGAAAACTGGATGATAAAGATATAATTTCAAGAAGTATAGAGAGGAGAAAACGGCAATGATTAAAATTGAAAACGTTGAAGTTATGGGTTGGGAGCATGTAATCAGAGGTATGCGGAATCCAATGAACAGTTGGGATAAGTCAGACAGTGGTATCTGCAAAGGCGGTGATGACGGTATCGGTTGCAAAAACTGTGCCGGATATGACTGCGGGCATACATATGACCATTCTTTCCAGCTTGGTAAAACCGATCACGAACTTATGATGAAGCTGGCAGCAGGCGGTCCGGTTCATGCGAAGTATCGTAGAATGATTGTGGTGTATTTGGATATCACTGCTCCGCTTTATTGGTGGAAGGAGTTTGATACTTACAAGGTAGGTACGGTGGCTAACTCCTGTTCTACGATGCACAAGATTGCGGAGAAGGAGTTTACACTGGAGGATTTCTCATGTGAGCATTTGATTAAAGACGAAGAAAATCCAATCTATTCAGCATTAAATGATGAAAGACTAGACGGTGGCGGGTTGCTTGGTTTGACGGTCAATGTTTTGAACCACTGGCGTAGAAAATACCTGGAAATCGCAGAACAACTCGCCAATGATATGACGCATGATGAAATGGTACGGTTACAAGCGATGAAGAAGAAATACTGGTGGCCGATGATTCAGCTTCTTCCGAGTTCCTACAATCAGAGACGGACAGTCATGCTGAATTATGAAGTCCTTGCCGGTATCTATCCAATGCGGAAGAATCACAAGCTGGATGAATGGCGTGAGTTTTGCCAATGGATTGAGCAACTGCCGTATTCAGAAATTATTATCGGAGGTGATGTAAAGTGACAGTAAGAAGTTTAATTCCTTTTATAAAGCATAATGATATTCGTTTAGTTCTGGAAGATGATAGCGAAATATGTTTAATACGAAAAGAACATATCCAAAAAGAACTTCTTTCTGATAAGTGTCTCGATATGAAAGTGGTCTATATTGAAACCGATGAAGAAATTCCAGATACTATCAGTGTTTATGTAGCAAAGAAAAATGTAAAAATTTATTCTGACGGTAAACAAATTGAGGAGGAATGGTAACATGATAACGATTCAACAGATATTATTTGTACTGATTATATTTATCTGCGCTTATACGCTGATTGACCGTATTTGCAAGTGTATTGAGCATTGCGCTACGGCGAAAGCGTATTCAAAATTCAGAGAGAATGGTGTAATCACGTCATTAGAAAAAGTTCAGGAGCAGCTGAAAAAATTTAAGGAGGTAGGACATGAAACGAAAAATGAAAAACAGGGAATGGCTTAAATCACTGGCAATGGCGTTTACAGCTATTATATTTTGTTTGATCTTGACGGGAATTTTGGTGGTGTGGTTGGCTGCACATTAAGAGGAGGCACATTTATGGGCCGAGCAGAAAGGAGACGCGCTCAGAAGAATGAGCAAAAAGCAAAGACCGCTACATACAATCTCACAAAGGATCAACTGGACGCTGTAGTCCGTGAGAAAATTGGTGATGAACTTGCCAGGATAAAACAAGAGGCTACGGAGGAGGCTGTCAACACGGCGATGGTTCTGTTACTGACGCTTCCTCTGGAAGTGCTTATGGATTATTACTGGAAAAAATCTTATGCAAAGCGGATTCCAGAGTTCACCAATCATGTTCTTGAATATTACGAGATGTGGCAAAATGGAGAACTGGACATGGATAAACTGAAGGAAGACCTTTGGAAATATGGCGGTGTAAAACTTATGGAAGGAGAAAAACCGGTATGAAACTTGTGATTATTGGGGCGATACTGACGGTTGTGCTATTCGTTATTGGCGTGGTAGTAAAAGCTATAAAATCGGCGGCTTTATATTTGGACGACTCAATCCGGTGGGGAGGCAGAGATGGCTAAAGATGATTTGAGAAGGAACGCTGAGGGATATCTTGACCCGACTGCGTACGAAGCTATGCGAAATATTGAGCGAGATGAGGATAGATTTCACAAATTGCTGGATACAATATTTACTCTTTGCGAGTTATCCGATTTTCATATTGAGGAGCGCATTGTGATTAAGGACAAACGAACCGGAAAGGTGTGGAGGTAAATTTTGAATAAGACCGACCTTTATAAAAAAGAAAAAGCCGAGTTTATGAAGTGGTTTGAAGAATTCAAAAGAATAATGGAGGAACATCAAGATGTCAAACTTAGCTGATTTACAAAGGGCATGTGAATGTATTGCGAAGGCGTTTCAGCAGCTGAGTAACGGTATTGAGGAAGTTGCTGAGGCTTTTCGGAAAATGTTTACTACTGTCGAGGAAGAACGGAAAAAGAACCAAAAAGGTACCTCTCCGAGAGCATACGGAGCGTCATTGGTGAGTAATTCTGCTGCGAAGGCGTCCGTAAAATCTTATGATTACATACCTTCTGTCCGTAGAAATCTTCCATACCAGCGCCGGAGATTCTAATCGAGGATAGATTTTGGGGTTTGTACGGACGAAAAATATGGTCAAATTTCTGCCCACTTTTGGGTTTTGGAAAGTGACCAAAGACCACTTTTATTTGGGCGGAAACTTAAAAATTGACGTTTGAGAGGACGCTTACGGGCGATTTTGGTCAAATTTGTGGCCATTTGCCCGGTTTCTGCCCACTTTTAAAACATGGATTTGGCCAGAAAATTCAAGATTTGACAAGCGAAAAACCCAGTATTTATGCGGGTTTGCGGGTTTTGAGATTTTAAAAAGCCCACTTGCCCACTTTTTTTCTTAAACTATTATGATAAAAAGTTTAAATATATATAGTAATAGGCGAAAAAAAGTGGGTTTTTGACCAAGAGTCCAGAAAGGAGGTTTTTATGGGAAAGGTATCATGGCAAGATGTGTATAATAATTTCAAGTTGGTTTATCCAAAGCTATCAAGGATGTCGTTACATTTTGTGCCTTATGGATATATGACGATCGCTGTGTATCTTTCTGATGGTACAAAGATGATTTATGACGACCTGATGAAACGGGCTCGAATGGTAGTGTGACCGCCCATAACACAAAATCAAGAAATTGTCAAGAAGCTTTTATGAACCTCTTTTATTTTTTACTTGTTCGTGATATACTAAATCTGCGACACAATTTCATATGGCTTTGATTAAGGGAATCATTTTGGTAAAAAGTGTATTCTCTCTTTACTTATACCTTAATTAAGGCTGAGATTGTGTCGCAACAATGGGAGATGCATTTTTTCGGTGCGTCTCTTGTATGGGGCGCACTTTTTTATTTGCGCTTCTATTACGACAATGGAGGCAATACGGTATGGATGAGCAGGAAATATCTCTTAAAGAGGTCCAGTCTAATGGTAATTTTGAGATAAAACCGATAGAGAAAAAAATTGACTTTAGTAAAGGGTATACTCAATTAGAAATGAACACGGAGCAGAAAAAGCATGTGAGTGCGTTGATTCAAAATATTCCGTCCTTAATTGCTGTCAGTACATTAGCAGAAACGTACATCGTCAAATTTCCAGATGGATTGCAGCATACCTTAATGTCGCTTGGTCAAGGTGGTTTTAGTTCTACCTATATTGAGAGCGGGAAAATCGCTGGTACAGCTTCTTTGTATTCCACAGCAACACAAGCGGCTGTTCTTGGGGCTTTTACAACTATGTCGATTGTGTCTGGACAATACTTTCTATCGCAGATTAATAGCGAGTTGAGAGTGATGAAACTGAATATTGATAAAATATTAGAATTCCTTTATGGAGAGAAAAAAGCTGAGTTAATGTCAGAGGTAAGCTTTGTTAAGTATGCTTATCAGAATTACGGTTCCATAATGGGATGCAATCCCCAAAGAATTGCGACAATCTCAAGTCTTCAAAATGCAAGAAAGGTTGCGATGAAAGATATTGAGTTTTATGTGAGCGATTTGGATTCTATCGTAAATGGAAAAGATGGTTCTGATGTTGGAACGCTTACAGAAAAAGCAATGCAGATTAAAGAGAGTCTTGAACTTTCGATGCAGTTGTATGGTATGAGCAGTGTGCTTGAAATATATTACGCACAAAATCATGAGTCGAGTTACATAAAGTATATTGACAGTGAGATAACCTCTTATATCGACAAGTGTGAAAAGCGTATGCTTAGCAGCTTTAGCATTCTGAAAAATCGTATCAGTGAATATAAAGGAAGTCTTCTAAAGAAAATTGACAAGACTGCTTATGAGAGAACTGTTGTAGAATTAATTGAGTCACTAAATAGTGGCGAAGAATCCCTATTACGAAAGTCACTTCGTGAATCGTTATGGGCCGCATCAAGAACAACAGAATACTATGTTGACTGCGATGGGGAGATTTATTTAAAAGCATCATAACGGGTGCGGAAAGGAAACAAAATTATGAGTAAAGGCGGAAAGAAAAAACGTAGCACTGCTGGATTGATACTGGATGTTGTTTTAACATTGTGTACCGGCGGATTATGGCTTATATGGATATTGATACGGTATCTGAGAAACAATAGTTGATCAAATAATTGAATAAACATGAAACGGACAGAGATGCTTGATTGTGTTTCTGTCTTTTTTTACGTCAAAATTACAATGCTTTTTATGAAAAGATTATCTGATTTGAAAGGAGAAACATTATGGACATTACTAAGAAGGTTGCAAAGTTGAGGTTTATGTATCACACAAATATGCTTGACGTTTGTAATGTGCTGAATCAATTTGGCATTTTAAAAGACGATAAAGCAGAGAGCGTGATGAAAGACCATTGTATGAAATCTTTTGATTGTATGGAAAGAATGGGTCTTAATGTAAAAGGTTATTTTGATAAATAAAATAAGATGGAGCCCTAACACGGGCTCTTTCTTTTCGGCTTTTATTTTTGCGCGCGAAAAAAACATTCCCTTTTATGAAGAGAGAGGATAAAATAGGCATTTTTAAACCTACATCCTCTTTTTATGTTTGACGAAAGGAGGCTCATGATATGTTGGAAAATAAATTTAAAACCAAATTGAAGAAAGAAATTGAAGAAAGATTTCCTGGCTCTATGGTTGTGCATTTAGATCCCAATGAAATACAGGGTATTCCTGATTTAGTTGTATTTTATAAAAATAAATGGGCGGTCCTTGAGGGAAAGAAAAGCGCGAATGCAAAGAAACAGCCGAATCAAGATTATTACGTGGATCGTATGAATGAAATGTCTTTTGCGAGATTCATATGTCCAGAGAATAAGGAGGAAGTGTTAAATGAACTTCAACAATCATTCGAATCTTGAAGGGCAACATGCTTTTCTTGGTGCTAGTAAGTATCATTGGATTAACTATGATGAAGCGAAAGTTGCAGAATCATATTCCAAATTTATGGCAACACAAAAAGGTACGATTTTACATGATTTCGCGGCACAATGTATTTTGCTTGGACAGAAATTACCTAAGTCACAGAAAACGTTGAATATGTATGTAAATGATGCCATTGGTTTCAAAATGACACCAGAACAGATTCTTTATTATTCAGAAAACTGTTTTGGAACGGCAGATTCAATCGTCTTTCGAAATCGAATGCTTAGGATTCACGATTTGAAGACCGGAGTGATTCCGGCGCACATGGAGCAGCTTGAAATATATGCTGCTCTTTTTTGTTTGGAGTATAAGGTAAAGCCAGCAGATATCGAGATTGAGTTGCGGCTCTATCAAAATAATGAAATTCTTTACCATAATCCGACTGCCGAAGATATTGTTCCGATCATGGACAAGATTATTACCTTTGACAAAATCATTAATAAAATTAAAGAACAGGAGGGCTAAACCATGAATCCCATTGCAGAAGAAATTTTAATGCACTATGGAATGCCAAGGCGTTCTGGTCGTTATCCATGGGGTTCAGGAAATAACCCTTATCAGCATAGCGGAGATTTTCTCAGTCGTGTCGATGAATTGAAGAAACAAGGTCTGAAAGAGACAGATATTGCAAAGACCATGGGACTGACTACAACTCAGCTTAGGACTCAGATGAGTCTGGCAAAAGATGAGCGAAGAGCTCTCCAGGTTGCAACGGCAAAAGGACTTAGAGAAAAGGGTTACAGTCTGAATGAGATTGCAGATAAGATGGGATTTAATAATGATTCTTCTGTAAGATCGCTTCTTAATGAAACTTCTGAAGCCCGTATGAATCAGGCGAAAGCAACCGCTGAGTTTTTGAGAAAGCAGATTGATGAGAAAGGCATGATTGATGTCGGAACCGGCGTTGAGCGTGAACTTGGAATCTCAAAAGAGAAACTGAATCAGGCACTCTATATGCTAGAATTGGAAGGTTATCCTGTCTATGGTGGTCGTGTACCACAAGCAACAAATCCCGGAAAGTTTACGACTCTCAGTGTTATTTGCCCTCCGGGTACAGAGCATAAGGATATTTATGATTTTGAGAATATTCATTCGTTAAAGGATTATATTTCTTACGATGATGGTGATTCGTTCAAGAAAGCATTCGAATATCCAGAAAGTATGAGTTCCGATCGGTTGAAAATCCGCTATGCAGAAGATGGCGGAGTTAATAAAGATGGTGTTATCGAAATTCGGCGTGGCGTAGAAGATTTGTCTTTGGGTGATTCTCATTATGCTCAGGTCCGAATCATGGTAGATGGAACTCATTATCTGAAAGGAATGGCTGTTTATTCAGACGATCTTCCAGATGGTGTCGATGTGCTTTTCAATACCAACAAAAAGACTGGCACGCCGATGACTGACGTTCTCAAAAAAGTCAAAGATGACCCTGATAATCCGTTTGGCTCATTGATTAAAGAGCATGGTGGTCAGAGTTATTATAATGACCCGAATGGAAAGTACACAGATCCGGTAACTGGTAAGAAACAGTCGTTGTCTCTTATCAATAAGCGTGCGGAAGAGGGAGATTGGGGCGAATGGAGTGATCATCTTCCATCTCAGTTCCTTTCAAAGCAGAGTATGACATTGATTAAGAAACAGCTTGGATTGGCAGCCGCTGATAAGCAGGCTGAATTTGATGAGATTTGTTCTCTTACTAATCCAACGGTAAAGAAAGCTTTATTAAAGTCGTTCTCTGATGATTGTGATGCAGCCGCAGTTCATTTGCAGGCAGCAGCTCTTCCAAGACAGAAGTATCAAGTTATCCTTCCACTTACTTCTATCAAAGATGGAGAGGTTTATGCTCCAAACTATAAAGATGGCGAGACCGTTGCTCTGATTCGTTATCCACATGGAGGAACTTTTGAAATCCCTATTCTTACTGTTAATAATAAACAGCTTGAAGGACGAAGGGTTTTGGGTAATACTCCTGCTGATGCAATCGGTATTAATTCAAAGGTCGCAGAGAGATTGTCCGGCGCTGACTTCGATGGCGATACCGTTATGGTCATCCCATGTAATTCTTCTAGAAGTAAAGTGAAGATTACTTCTACGCCGGCATTGAAAGGTTTGGAAGGGTTTGATCCTAAACTGGAATATGGAGGTAAGAAAGAAGGAACCTTTAAACCGATGAAGAATACCCAGACAGAAATGGGTAAGATTTCAAACCTGATTACCGATATGACGCTTAAAGGTGCAACACAGGATGAATTAGCCAGAGCAGTACGACACAGTATGGTTGTTATTGATGCCGAGAAACACAAGCTGGATTATAAGCAGAGCGAAATCGATAATGGTATTGCTTCTCTGAAGAAAAAGTATCAGGGAACGGTGGATGCCGATGGTCGTTATCACGAAGGTGCAGCAACTCTGATTTCCAGAGCTAAATCGGAAACTTCGGTTCTCAAAAGAAAGGGCAGCCCAAAGATCAATGATGACGGTTCGCTCTCCTATAAAGAAGTAATTGAGGAGTACACCGATAAGGATGGAAAAGTTAAGGTTCGTACTCAGAAGAGTACAAAAATGGCAGAAACAAGAGATGCTCGCACCTTATCTTCAGGTACCCCACAGGAAGAAGCTTATGCAGGTTATGCCAATAAAATGAAGTCCCTGGCAAACCAGGCACGTAAAGAAATGGTAAACACCGGTAAGATAGCCTACTCTGCCTCTGCTAAGGCCGCCTATGAGCCGGAAGTAACCTCATTGATGGCTAAGCTCAATGTGGCTTTAAAGAACGCCCCCCGTGAGCGACAGGCTCAGGTTATTGCCAATGCCACCGTTGCTGCTAAGAAAAAGGACAACCCCGATATGACTTCTTCTGAAATTAAGAAGGCTAACCAGCAGGCACTGTCTTCAGCACGTGCGTCTGTGGGAGCTAAGAGGAACTCTATTGAGATCACTGACCGGGAATGGGAAGCAATTCAGGCTGGAGCTATTAGTGAGAATAAGCTTACACAGATTCTTAACAACACAAATATAGATACACTTCGTCAAATGGCTACGCCTCGTGCGACTACTTCTTTGAGCACAGCAAAGGTGAACCGCATCTCTGCGATGAGTAACTCCGGGTATAGCACATCTGAGATTGCTGACGCCCTTGGTGTATCTACATCTACCGTCTCGAAGTATTTGAATGGAAAGGAGTGAATTGGTTAGATGGTAACGAAATGTGCTTTGACTACATTTGATAATCCTTTTGATCCATTTGAACAGTTTACTTCCTGGTTTCTGTTCGATGAAGAGAAAGGTTATCATTCTACAGCGTATTTAGGACGAATTGCTCGAACTTCCGATCAGCTTTCCGAAGAAGAAAACGAAGTTGAAATTGAGCGAGCAATCGATGAAATCATTAAGTACGATTTTAGAAATATTTACAAGAAAGTGAAGAAGAAAATTGGAGCTGCTTAAAGAACAGAAAATATTTTATAAATCATTTTTCTTGTGGAAACTTGGCGGTTTGTACCGCTACAACTGATGACAGAAGATATAGGGGGTGTCGCGAAAAACGCACCCCCTCCGTCATCGCGACGGTCCTCAAAAATTCCCCGGGGGTAAAATTGAGAAAAACATTCTATATTTTTGGCAGCGCTTAAACGAGCTCGTAAGGTTTGATATCAGCAATGGCTGTGGTTTCTTTTGCTCTTTTTCTCCTTTCAGTAAAAAGGTGCGATATCTTGCTTTGCGGGTTCTTTTAAACGCTGCCAAAACTTGTGTAAAAGTCTGGTACAGAAAACCAGAACCATACGCAAAGTAAGAAACTATTTGGCGAGAGGAGGCAGTAAGTGTGAAAAAAGCCAAGACTGTAAACTCTTCTGCTTCTTCTAAAAAGATTCGTCCGGCATTGACACCGGAGGCAAGAGAGAACCAGCTGATTTCTTTGGCAGTTGATCTTGCTGAGAGACAGTTAATAGAAGGAACTGCGTCTTCTCAAGTGATTACTCACTATTTGAAGCTCGGTTCTACAAGAGAAAGGCTGGAAAGGGAGAGGCTGGAAGAAGAAAACAATCTGTTGAGAGCAAAGGTAAAAGCGATTGATTCTACCGAAGAAATCAAAGCACTTTATAAGAATGCTATCGATGCTTTTCGTACTTACAGCGGACATGGTGATGAAGATGAGTACGATTAGAACATATTCGGAACTGTCGCAGCTGAAGACTTTCAGAGAACGCTATGAGTATTTGCGTTTGAATGGAAAGGTTGGCGAAGAGACGTTTGGTTTTGACAGGTATCTCAATCAAATTTTTTATAAATCGGATGAATGGAAAGCGATTCGTGATTTTGTGATTGTTCGTGATAACGGGTGCGATTTAGGAGTAGAGGGCTACGACATTCACGGGAAAATTCTCATACATCACATGAATCCTATCTTGGTGGAAGACATTCTTAAGAGAAGCGATTTTCTACTGAATCCCGATTATCTGATTACAACGGTGTTGTCAACTCACAATGCAATACATTATGGTGACGACAGTTTGCTTATTACTTTACCAATAGAAAGAACAAGAAATGATACTTGTCCGTGGCGACATTAGGAAGGGGGTCTGTGAAATGGCGGAGAATGTATTACTTGAAAGCATCTTAACATCGATTAAAAAGCTGCTTGGAATTGCTGAGGAGTATGAACACTTTGATTCGGATTTGATTATGCACATTAACTCCGTATTTTCGATTCTGACTCAGCTCGGTGTCGGTCCGGAGAAGGGGTTCATGGTAACCGACAAAAGCGCTGTTTGGGAAGATTTCATTCCGAGCGCAGTCAAACTTCAGATGGTAAAGTCGTATATGCATTTAAGAGTCAAGCTTTTGTTTGATCCGCCTCTTGGTTCTGCTGTGATTGAAGCGATGAATCGACAAATCAGCGAACTGGAATGGCGGATAGAAGTGGAAGCTGATTCGGAAGGCGGAAATACAACAGAGTATGATTCTCAGACTTTGGATACGATAAACAAAGTTTTGAATGCGGACATTGTCGTGTCGGAGGTTCCGTATTACGAGACAGCGAATGAGACTGGTAGTGTTACCAGCTACATTGCAAGGGAGGGAAATTCAAAATGAATAACGAAGTTCTGTACCATCACGGAATTAAAGGTATGAAATGGGGCGTACGGCGCTATCAGAACAAAGATGGTAGTTTGACAGTAGCAGGAAAAAAACGTAACGCATCCGACGAAGTATCAGAAAAAACGGAACGCAATAAAAAGATCGCTAGAGTCGGTATTGCCACAGCCACTGTTGCAGCGGCAGCTATTTATGTCCATAAAAATCCAGAGGCAATTGGTAAAGTTGTGTCAAATTTTCGTGGTGTAAAGATGAGCGATATTAGCCAGAAGGCTGTCGATAAGGGCAAGGAATATGTCAAGAATGCGCTCAAAGGAGCAAAAGAAGGCGTTGATGAGGCCGTAAAGGAGGCTCCTAAAAAAGCTGCTAAAGCGGTTGTTACAGGTATTGTACTGAATCAGACAAAAAGGGCAATGGATTCAGCGGTTGGAAAAGAAGAGAGTGCAAGAATATTCCAGGCAAACGATAATAAAAAAATCGGAAAGTTCTGGAAAGTTTCACCGGATGATAAAGACGACGATGATAGTTAAGAGGTGATTGATTGTGGCGTTATCGAACACTGCCGTTCCAAAATACTACGGCATGTTTCGTGATGCCGTACTACGTGGCGAGATTCCTATTTGCAAAGAGATAGAGATGCAGATGCATCTAATAGACGAGTTGATTGATGACCCTCGATATTATTACGATGATCAGGCTGTTGAGGGATGGATTCGTTATTGTGAAAACGAACTTACTTTAACAGATGGCTCGGATCTGACTCTTTTGGATTCTTTCAAGCTATGGGGAGAAGATTTATATGGCTGGTATTATTTCATAGAACGAAGCGTGTATGTTCCAAATGAAGAAGGACATGGCGGGCGGTATGTAAACAAGTGGATAAAAAGGCGGCTTAGAAACAAGCAGTATTTGATTGTCGGGAGAGGTGCGGCAAAATCATTATATGATTCTTGTATACAATCTTATGAGCAGACGATTGATACTTCTACCACACATCAAATAACGACAGCCCCAACCATGAAACAGGCGGAAGAAGTAATGTCGCCTATCCGTACTGCAATTACCAGATCGAGAGGTCCATTGTTTAAGTTCCTGACAGAAGGCTCGTTACAAAACACAACCGGTTCCAAAGCAAATCGCGTAAAGCTCGCCAGCACCAAAAAAGGGATTGAAAATTTTCTTACTGGTTCGCTGATTGAAATTCGCCCGATGTCAATCGCAAAACTTCAGGGCCTTCGTCCAAAAGTAGCAACAGTGGATGAGTGGCTCTCCGGTGATACGAGAGAAGATGTCGTCGGCGCTATAGAACAGGGCGCCTCAAAGGTTGATGATTACATTATCATAGCAACGAGCTCTGAGGGCACTGTTCGTAATGGACCTGGTGATACAATCAAAATGGAGCTGATGAAAATCCTTAAAGGGGACTACTTTGCTCCGCAAGTTTCTATCTGGTGGTACAAGCTGGATTCTGTAGACGAAGTTGGCAATCCGGATATGTGGTTGAAAGCGAATCCGAATTTGGGGAAAACCGTCAGCTACGATACATATCAGAAGGATGTAGAACGAGCTGAAAATGCTCCTGCGGCTAGAAACGATATTTTAGCAAAGCGGTTTGGACTCCCGATGGAAGGCTATACGTATTATTTTACTTACGAAGAAACACTTCCGCAAGAGCGCAGACTATCATATTGGCAGATGCCATGTTCATTGGGAGCAGATCTTTCTCAGGGCGATGACTTCTGTGCATTCACATTTCTCTTTCCCCTATCAAATGGGTGTTTTGGTATTAAAACCAGAAATTACATATCTTCGTCAACACTGATGAAATTACCAGCTGCAATGAGAATTAAATACGACCAGTTTATGGCGGAAGGAAGTCTGATTGTTCTGGAAGGAACCGTCCTCGATATGATGGAAGTATATGAGGATTTGGACAATCATATTGTCGAGAGCGGTTATGATGTTCGGTGTTTTGGATATGACCCATATAACGCAAAAGAATTTGTGGAGAGATGGTCGTCGGAAAATGGTCCGTTCGGAATAGAAAAAGTAATTCAGGGAGCAAAGACAGAATCCGTTCCTTTGGGAGAGTTAAAGAAACTTTCAGAGGAGCGGATGCTTTTGTTTGATGAGGAACTTATGACGTTTGCAATGGGAAACTGTATCACGATGGAAGATACAAATGGAAATCGTAAACTTTTGAAAAAGCGGTATGAGCAGAAAATCGACGCTGTTGCGGCTATGATGGATGCTTATATCGCTTATAAATTGAACAAAGATGCATTCGAATAGTGGAGGAGGTGACAATTCAAAATGGAGTTAGAATTTGGCTCCAGGCTGAAACACGCTTGGAATGCTTTTCGATTTAATCGAGACCCAACACGGTTTGGGTATAACATAGGGACGGGATATTCTTATCGTCCGGACCGACTACGATTATCGCATGGAAATGAGCGATCAATCGTCACTTCTATATTCAATCGTATTGCTTTGGATGCGTCTTCAATCAACGTTCAGCATGTTCAATTGGATGAGGATAATCGTTTTCAGCAAGTGTTAAAGAGTGGGCTTAATAATTGCCTTTCCTTGGAAGCAAACGTTGACCAGACTGGTAGAGCTTTTATTCAGGATGTAGTCATGTCCATGCTGGATGAGGGATGCGTGGCAATGGTTCCAACGGATACAGATGATGATCCAGTAGAACACGATGGGTTCGGGGTATTGTCCATGCGAACCGGAAAGATACTGGATTGGTATCCAAAGTATGTGAAAGTACGGGTTTATAACGAAGAAAAAGGATTGAAAGAAGATATTGTGCTGCCTAAAAGCATGGTGGCAATTATCGAAAATCCGCTTTATGCCGTTATCAATGAACCGAATTCAACCATGCAGCGATTAATTCGAAAACTGAATCTTTTGGACGTTGTTGATGAACAAAGCAGTTCTGGAAAGTTGGATTTGATTATTCAGCTTCCCTACGTCATTAAGACAGAGGCTCGTCGCCAGCAAGCTGAGAAACGGCGTAAGGATATAGAAACACAATTATCCGGTTCTAAGTATGGTATTGCTTATACCGATGGTACAGAGCGTATTACGCAATTGAATCGTTCCGTCGAGAACAATCTAATGAAGCAGATTGAATACCTGACGAGTATGCTATACAGCCAGTTGGGTATCACTCAGAGCATATTGGATGGTACTGCCGACGATAAAACGATGCTTAACTATTATAACCGGACGATTGAGCCGATTATTTCAGCTATTGTCGATGAGATGAAACGAAAGTTTCTGACAAAGACAGCCCGATCTCAGCGCAAATCTATTCTGTTCTTCAGAGATCCGTTCAAGCTGGTTCCTGTTTCCGAGCTTGCAGAAATCGCGGATAAATTTACCCGAAACGAGATTGCTACTTCAAATGAAATGAGGCAGACGATTGGTTGGAAACCGTCTAAAGATCCAAAAGCAGATGAATTGAGGAACAAAAATTTAAGCGAGCCGTCTGGAAATACGGAAAGCCCACCTAAAGAACCAGCTGAAGAATCAACTACGGAATAAAGGAGGAAATTCAAAATGAAGTATGATTTTAGCGGCTGGGCAACCAGAAACGATTTACTTTGTGCAGATGGAAGAACCATCAAGAAAGATGCGTTTAAGAATCAGGATGGACAGACAGTCCCTTTGGTCTGGGGACATGAACATTCCGATCCAAATCGTGTTCTTGGTCATGCCTTGCTGGAAAACAGAGAAGAGGGTGTATACGCATATTGCAGTTTCAATGAGGGAGAGTCAGCAAAAGCCGCAAAGGAAGTGTTGCGGCATGGCGATGTACGCTCTCTGTCTATTTGTGCCGGTCAGTTAAAACAGGCCGGGGCGAATGTGGTACACGGAATTATTTATGAACTGAGTCTGGTTCTCGCCGGTGCCAATCCCGGAGCTTTTATCGACACGATTATGACTCATGGGGAGGATACCGAAGATAAGCTTATCATTGGATACGATGAGAACATCATGATTTATCATTCTGCCGATGATAACGATGATTCTAAGGATGATTCCAAAGATGATTCCAAAGATGAGAAAACGGACGAGAATCCAGATGAGGGAAAAGAGGAAACGGTCGAGGATGTTTTTAATTCTATGACTGAAAAACAGAAGACAGCAGCCTATGCATTGATCGCTCAGGCTCTTGGCGAAAATGGAGAGTCCGATGATAACAACGATGACGATTCTAAAGGAGGAAACGAAACTATGAAACATAATGTATTTGACACCGAGCAGAAGAACGATAAAAATATCCTTTCTCATGAGGCTCAGGCCGAGATCTTGAAATTGGCTAAGTCCAGCGGAGTTGGGTCTTTTAAGACTGCTATGAAAATCTATATGGAAGAAAACAATCTTCAGCATGATGCTATTAGCGGCTTTGCCCAGACCGGCACTGGTAATGTTGCGACGCTTTTCCCGGAATATGTTGAGGCTCATCCCAGCCGCACACCGGAGCTTATTACTAATGACATGGGATGGGTTGATGCTATCATGGCTAAAACCCAGAAGATTCCCCATGGTCGCGTTCGTACTTCCCATGTAGATATTCGAAACATTGACGCTCTGTCTGCTAAGGGTTACAAGAAGGGCAATGAGAAGAAGATTACTGGCAACTATAGCCTGGTAAGACGTACTACCGATCCTCAGACCGTGTATGTTACTTCTGAGTTGCATCGCGATGACGTAGTGGATATCGAAGATTTCGATTATGTACAGTTCCAGTATGGAATTGACCAGATTTCTCTGAAAGAGACTTTGGCAGTTGCTACTATGTTGGGTGATGACCGTCCGGACAGTGATCCTGAGAAGATTTTCCCTGAACACATTCGTCCTATTTGGCTTGACGATGAGCTGTACACCATTCACAAGGATATCGATTTCGATGCTATAGCAAAGGAACTTCAGGGTAACAATACTGCGGATTATTTCGGCGAGAGCTTTGTCTATGCAGAGGCTATGATCACGGCTCTGCGCAAAGCGCGTAAGGACTTCCGTGGTACTGGTAAGCCGGATCTGTTTATTACTACCGATATGCACAATACTATGATTCTCGCAAGAGATCGCAATGGTCGTCGTATTTACGAAACCGATACTGAACTGGCTGCCGCGCTTGGCGTTGCTAACATTTACGAGGTTGCTCAGTTCGAGGACAAGGTTCGTACTGATTCTGCTGGTAAGAAGCATAAGCTTCATGCTATTTGCGTAAACATGGCTGACTACGGTTATGGTGCGTCCAAAGGCGGCGATGTAACTCATTTCACTGATTTCGATATTAAGTTCAACCAGCTTCAGTCCCTGCTGGAGACTCGTAAGTCCGGTCAGCTTACCAGAATCAAATCTGCTATCGTTATCGAGGAGGACGTTACACCTGCATCTGGCGGTAGCGGAATTACGACCGATTAAATCGAAGGAGAAAATTCAAAATGGCAAAATTTTATGGCGTGATCGGTTATGTTGTTCTGACCGAGACGAAGCCTGGGGTGTGGAAAGAACAGGTTACGGAACGTAGTTATTACGGGGACTTAACCAGAAACACGCGACAGCTTCAGTCCGCGGACAAACTCAATGACGACATCAATGTTGCGAATGAGATTAGTATTGTAGCCGATCCGTTTGCCTATCAGAATTTTCATTCGATGCGATACGTTGAGTTTATGGGTGCGAAATGGAAGATTTCGAAAGTTGAAGTTTTGCACCCGCGATTGATATTGACAATAGGGGGTGTTTACAATGGAAATTCGAAGACTTCAACTTCATGAAGTCCTCTGTGAAATTCTTGGAACAAGAAACGTCTATTTTCAACCCCCAGAATCGGTTCAGATGAATTACCCCGCTATTGTGTACGGTCTTGATGATATCGGGAACGTTTACGCAAATAACGGGGTTTATTTGTCTCCAAGAAGATATGCGGTGACAGTCATTGACGAAGATCCGGATAGCCGGATTGTGGATAAAGTTTGTCTATTGCCGATGTGTCGCTTCAATCGTCATTACGAGAAAGATAATCTGAATCATGATGTCTTTGAACTATATTTTTAAGGAGGAACACTTTTATGAGTAAACTTGTTTGGGATAAACTTGGAGAACGTTATTATGAAACTGGTGTGGACCACGGCGTTCTCTACCTGCTTCAGTCCGGTGCTTACAGCAAAGGCGTCCCGTGGAATGGTTTGAGTGCGGTAAATGAGAGTCCATCCGGTGCGGAAGCTTCGCCTGTCTATGCCGACAACATTAAGTATCTTAACCTGATGTCCGCAGAGGAATTTGGCGCAAGTATTGAGGCTTATACCAGTCCCGATGAATTTGCAGAGTGTGATGGCTCTGTTGAAATCATGCCTGGTATGTATGCTGGTCAGCAGTCCAGGAAGACTTTCGGCTTTTCCTACAGAACGATTCTGGGTAATGATACCGACGGTAATGATTACGGTTACAGGATTCATCTGGTTTATGGCTGTCTGGCAGCACCTTCGGAGAAAGGCTATAGCACTGTAAACGATAGTCCGGAACCGGCAACCCTGTCCTGGGAAGTAAGTACCACTCCTGTTTCGATTAATAAGCTTATCGATGGTAAGAAGCTTAAGCCCACTTCTCATCTGTATTTCGATTCTACGAAATTCAGCGCGGAGTTTATGGCTAAGCTGGAGGAGATTCTGTATGGCAAGGATGCAACAAGTTCTGAAGCCAACGATGGTGTAGAGGCACGTTTGCCGATGCCAGATGAGATCATTGAACTTTTCCAGAACACGCAGGCAGCTGGTTAATTGCGTTAATACATTTAATAATTGCGGGAGTCGTATTCAGTAAGGCTGGCGGCTCCTTTTTATTTGAAAGGAGAAAATTTATCATGCTTAAAAAATCTATTACCTATACCGATCTTAACGGAATCAAAAGAACAGAAGATTTCTATTTCAACCTGTCAAAGCCGGAAATTCTCAAGATGCAGACAAGTGTTAAGGGTGGGTATGACGTCCAGTTGAGAAGCATCGCCGCTAATCTTGATGGTGGTCAGATTATGGAATTCTTCGAGGAATTGATTTCTAAGGCTTATGGCGAGAAGAGCGAGGATGGTCGTCGCTTTATGAAATCCGAGGAGATTTCCAGATCATTTATTGAAACGCCGGCATATGAGGTCTTGTTCGAAGAGCTGGTTACAAATGACAAGGCGGCGGCAGATTTTGTGAATGCGGTTATGTCCATTAACAATTCCCAGACGCAGACTATTGTTCCGGCCGCAGCCCAGAATTAAAGGAGAAAATGAGAGATGCTTCGGATTACAATTCCTTTTGCTGAATTATGGGATGAGCAAAATCAGGAGTTCATCCAAACGAAAGAGCAGACGTTGCAGCTGGAGCATTCTCTCGTCTCTCTTTCAAAATGGGAATCCAGATGGTGCAAACCATTCCTTACCAAAAAAGAGAAAACTTACGAAGAAACCGTTGACTATATAAAATGCATGACGCTCACGCAGAATGTGAGTCCAGATGTCTATCAGTATATCACAAATGGAAATATCAAAGAAATTAATGATTATATTGATGCTCCGATGACTGCTACTACGATTCACGATGAAACAAATGGAAAACCAAATGGAAAACCAAATCGAGAACAGGTTACGGCGGAACTGATTTACTATTGGATGATTGCTTTGAATATTCCGTTTGAATGTCAGAAATGGCATTTGAATCGCCTGCTTACTTTGATTCGGGTATGCGATATTAAAAATCGTCCTCCAAAAAAGAGAAGTATGAAAGAGATTATGAGACGTCATGCGGCTATTAATGCAGCAAATAAAAAGAGATTTAACACGAAAGGGTGAAAAGAATGGCGAAAGAACGCGGAATCGATATTTCCACCTGGCAGGGAAATGTTGATTTTGACAAGGTGAAATCTGCTGGAATACAGTTTTTGATTTTGCGTTCCAGTTATCGTCAGGCTGTAGATGACAAATTCCATAAGAACGTGGCGAAAGCGAAAGCTTTAGGGATTCCCATTCGTGGTGTTTATCATTTCAGCTATGCGCTCAATGTGGAGCAGGCAAAGCAGGAGGCAGCTTTTTGTATTTCACAGGTAGAGAGTTCGGGCCTTGGAAAAGACGTTATTATTTTCTTTGACTTTGAATACGACACAATCAAGAAAGCGAAAGCCGATGGAGTAACGCTTGGTAAGACAGAGTGTAACGCACATGCAAAAGCGTTCTGCGAGTGTGTAACAAGTAAAGGATATAAAGCCGGTATTTATTCCAATATCGATTATTACAAGAATATGTTTGATCACGATTTGTTGAGCAAATATGTCTTTTGGCTGGCGGATTGGTCTGGTGAAGCAGATTATCCATGTGATTATCATCAATATACCAGTAAAGGGTCTGTTGACGGTATCAACGGAAATGTTGATATGGATTACCGGTTTGTTAATTCTAACGAGAATGAGGAGGAAACAGTTGTGAATTATTCGAGACAGGCGGTTGTAGATCTGGCAAAGTCGTGGGTCGGTAAGAACGAAGCGGATGGTTCTTATAAAGAAATCATTGATATTTACAATTCTTATACCGGCACGTTTCCCCGTGGGACCAAAATGCTTTATAGCTGGGCGTGGTGCGCGGCAACATGGTCTGCATTAGCGGTAAAGCTTGGATATACGGCAATTATGCCGATTGAAATTAGCTGCTTTTACATTATCGAAGCAGCAAAGAAGATGGGATGTTGGGTCGAAGATGATGCATATATTCCTTCTCCAGGCGATGCTGTTCTATACGATTGGGATGATTCTGGTGTTGGTGATAATATTGGAAATCCAGATCATATTGGTGTTGTTGAATATGTATCCGGTGGCTACATTGTTGTCATCGAAGGAAATTACAGCAATGTTGTGAAACGTCGTACGATTTCTATCAATGGTCGTTATATTCGCGGCTTCATTACGCCGAAGTATGACGAGGGAACAGTAACTCCACCGGCGCAGACATCAAATAAGAGTGTTGATACTGTGGCGCATGAAGTTATTACTGGCATTTGGGGAAATGGAGATGCGCGAAAGAAAGCGTTGAAGGCAGCCGGCTATAATTACAGCGAAGTTCAGGCCAGAGTTAATGAAATTCTGAATGGTTCAGTGGTAAAACCGAGTACGCCAGTTCAGGATCAGACTCAGCCTAGTTCTAAGAAAGTTACGGCAACCGCTTATGCAAAGAGCTTTGATAAGAATCTGGCCGGTACCTATACAGTTACGGCAAACGACGGTCTTTACTGTCGTAATGATGCTGGTACGAACAAAAAAGCCCTGTGTATTATTCCGAAAGGTACGACGGTTAAATGCTACGGGTATTATACCGCTTACAACGGAACGAAGTGGCTTTACATTCAGTTCACGATGGATGGAGTTCAGTATACTGGCTTTAGCTCCAGCATTTATCTGAATAAGTAAAGGAGTAGGCAATGATAAGTTTCAGACAAAAGGGCGACTTTTCCAAAGTTACAAGCTTTTTGGAGAAAGCAAAAGAGGTCGTCCGTATTGGCGATCTCGATAAGTATGGTCGAGAGGGAGTAGCCGCCCTTGCGTCTGCGACTCCGGTAGACACCGGACAGACGGCAAGTTCATGGTATTACGAAATCGTAAACAGGAATGGGTCGGCTACGATTACTTTTAACAACTCAAATATTCAAAATGGAGTTCCAATCGCTATTATTTTGCAGTATGGTCATGGAACTCGAAACGGCGGCTGGGTACAGGGGCGAGATTACATCAATCCTGCTATCCAGCCTATTTTTGACAAAATTGCAGATGAAGCGTGGAAGGAGGTCACTAAGCTATGAGCACAACGATTGACGAAAGAGTCGTTGAGATGCGGTTTGATAACAAACAGTTTGAGCAAAATGTTCAGACAAGTTTATCAACCTTGGACAAACTGAAACAGAGTTTGAATCTGACCGGCGCCGCAAAAGGCTTAGAAGATGTAAATTCCGCCGCTAAGAGTTGTAATATGACGCCGCTCAGCAATGCGGTTGAAACGGTAAGGGTCCGATTTTCTGCATTGGAAGTTATGGCTCTTACTGCGCTACAGAACATCACGAATTCTGCTCTTGCAGCAGGAAAGAATATTATTTCCGCGTTGACAATTGATCCGATTAAAACGGGTTTTCAGGAGTACGAAACGCAGATAAATGCGGTACAGACAATTTTAGCAAACACTTCGTCTAAAGGTACGACTCTGGATCAGGTTAATAAAGCGCTTGACGAGCTAAACCATTATGCAGATATGACTATCTACAATTTTACGGAAATGACCCGTAATATTGGTACTTTTACTGCGGCAGGTGTAGATTTGGATACTTCAGTATCTGCGATTAAAGGTATTGCAAACCTGGCGGCTGTGTCCGGTTCAACTTCTCAGCAGGCAAGTACCGCAATGTATCAGTTATCTCAGGCATTAGCGGCAGGAACCGTGAAACTTCAGGATTGGAACTCGGTTGTAAACGCTGGCATGGGTGGTCAGGTATTTCAGGACGCTCTGAAGGAGACAGCCCGTGTTCATGGTATCGCCATTGATCAGATGATTGAAGATGAAGGTTCTTTCCGTGAGACATTGAGCAAAGGATGGCTTACTTCCGATATCCTGACAGAGACGCTCGCAAAATTTACTGGAGATCTTAACGAAGATCAGCTTCGTACAATGGGTTATACCGAAGAGCAAATTCAGTCCATTATTAAGATGGGGCAGACAGCTAACGATGCGGCAACGAAGGTTAAGACCTTTACGCAGCTGTTTGATACGTTAAAGGAAGCTGCTCAATCGGGCTGGACTCAGAGTTGGGAAATTATTGTCGGCGACTTTGAGGAAGCAAAAGAATTACTTACAGAGGTAAGTGATACATTCAGTGGCCTTATTAATGCGTCTTCGGATGCAAGAAACGCAATGCTACAGGAATGGAAAGACCTGGGCGGCAGGACAGCGATGATTGACGCCGCACGAAATGTGTTTGAAGGATTACTTAGTGTACTAACTCCTATTAAAGAAGCATTCAGAGAAATCTTTCCTCCAATGACAGGAAAGCAATTGGCGGACATTACAGAAAAGGTTCGCGATCTGACTGCAAAACTCAAAATAGGGGAAGAAACCAGTAAGAATCTAAAGAACACATTTAAAGGAGTCTTTGCTGTTCTCGATATTGTAGCGCAAGCATTTAAAGCTGTAGCTGGTGGCATTGCCGATTTAATAGGATTCTTTCTTCCAGCTGGAAACGGAATTTTAAGTCTGACCGGAAGTTTTGGTGAGTACCTTGTAAAACTGGACGATACGATTAAAAAGACAGATCTTTTTCATACAGCCATTCAGAAGATCGTTAATTTTATCAAGACCAGCGTTACTGTTGCATCCAATATTCTTAAAACTATCGGACAAGCAGCAAAAGATTTCGGAGAGTTTATCAGTCAGAAATTTGATTTTCCGGGATTTGAAATTTTTCATTCTTTCCTCGAAAGAGTTCAAACGAGGATGTCGCAAGTTGCAGAATCCGCTGGGAAAATGAAAAGTGGAGTTGTAGTTGCCTTTGAACTGATTGGAGAAGCTCTTGAGAAATGCAAATTTCTTGAAGTATTACAGGCGCTTTGGAATGCGGTTAAGGCGATTGTCGGCGGCATTGCGGAAGCGATGGGCGATTTGGCTGGTGCATTGGTTGATAAGCTTGGAAATGCTGACTTCAGCGGACTTCTTGATTTGTCGAATGGTGTTGCCGTGGGCGGTATTGCTGTAGCCATTTCTAAATTCTTAAAGAGCGTGTCTGAACCACTTGAAGGGTTACAGGGAATTCTTGATGGTGTTACCGGCATATTGGATGGAGTACGTGGATGTTTCGAAGCATATCAGACTCAATTAAAAGCTGGAACCCTTCTCAAAATTGCTTCCGCGATCGCTATTTTGGCGGCAGCTATTGTGGCAATCTCTTTGATTGACAGCAAGAAACTGTCTGCTTCGCTTGGAGCAATCACTGTCTTGTTCGCCAATTTGCTTGGTTCGATGGCGATTTTTAATAAAATCAGTGGTTCTACAGGAAAAGTAACAAAGGCCTGTACCGCCATGATTGCTATGGCAGCGGCTGTTGCGATTCTTGCCGGGGCGATGAAAAAGATTTCCGACCTTGATTGGGAAGGAATCGCTAAAGGACTCGTTGGTATTGCTGGTTTATCGGCTATTGTGGTTGCTTCGGCAAAGATTATGTCCAGTGGAAGCGGGCAGTTGGTTAAGGGTGCTACGAGTCTTGTTATATTTTCCGCCGCGATTAAGATTTTGGCGTCAGTTTGTAAAGACCTATCGAGTTTAAATTGGTCTGAGCTCGGCAAGGGATTGACGGGGGTAGGCGTATTGCTTGCGGAAGTCGCTGTATTTCTGAGAATCGCGAAGTTTAGCGGAAAAGCGATTACAACAGCTACAGGTATTGTGATTCTGGCAGCGTCCATGAAAATATTGGCATCAGCATGTAAGGATTTTGGTGCGATGTCGTGGACTGAGATTGGGAAAGGTCTTGCAAGCGTTGGAGTGTTGCTTACAGAGATTACAATATTTACCAATCTGACAGGAAAAGCAAAACATGTTGTTTCTACAGGTGTGGCGTTGGCTGCAATCGGGGCGGCGATGAAGATATTTGCCTCTGCGGTAGCCGACTTTGGCGCTATGAACTGGGAGCAGATTGGAAAAGGTTTAAGTGCGATGGGCGGAGCACTCTTGGAAGTTGCCGTTGCTACAAAGCTGATGCCTAAAAATATGGTCGGTATCGGTACAGGGCTTGTCGTTGTAGCGGCCGCTCTCGAAATCATGACCGACGTGATGAGTAAACTTGGAAACTTTTCGTGGGAGCAGATCGGTAAGGGCTTGACTGTTATGGGTGGGGCTTTGACTGAATTAGCAATCGGTCTGAATGTTATGAAGGGAACCTTGTCTGGCTCTGCGGCTATGGTTGTAGCGGCCACGGCACTGGCGATTCTGACCCCGATTCTCAGTGTTCTGGGAGCTATGAGTTGGGTATCTATTGCCAAAGGACTTGTGACTATAGCCGGGGCATTTACCGTTATTGGTGTAGCTGGAGCGGTTCTTACACCTCTTGTTCCAACCATTTTGGGATTGGCTGGAGCCTTCAGTTTAATTGGGGTCGGAGTTCTGGCGATTGGCGCCGGTCTTCTGGCTGCTGGTACAGGCTTGTCTTCCCTTGCGGTTGGTTTTACGGCATTGGCAGCGGCAGGAACAGCAGGCGCGACTGCGATTGTCGCTTCCCTGACAGTCATTATTGCAGGCATCGCCGGACTTATTCCAGCAGTTATTGAGAAAATCGGCGAGGGAATTATTGCTTTTTGTAAGGTAATTGCGGCAGGAGCGCCGGCCATCGGTGAAGCAATCAAAGCGGTGATTCTTTCATGCGTAGATGTTTTGGTCGAGTGTGTACCGGAATTGGCTGACGGAGCTTTACAGATTATTGTCGGCGTTCTGGAGGCACTTGTAAAATATACGCCTCAGATTGTTGATTCTGTTTTTAAGTTCCTTATCGGAGTTCTGGAGGGGATCGCAAGTAATTTACCTGCGTTGATTCAGGCGGCAATTGACGTCCTGATGGCGTTCTTCTCTGGAATTGTTGACGCGCTGAGCGGAATTGATGTCGATGTGCTTTTGAAAGGAATCGTGGGTATCGGATTACTTTCCGCTATTATGGTTGCACTTGGAGCAGTCGCATCGTTTGTGCCAGGAGCCATGGTTGGGGTTCTTGGAATGGGGGCAGTGATCGCAGAGCTTGCTCTGGTGTTAGCCGCTGTTGGTGCATTAGCACAGATTCCGGGGCTTTCTTGGCTTATCGGGGAAGGTGGAAAACTTCTGGAGGGAATCGGAACTGCTATTGGACAATTCGTTGGTGGTATTGTCGGTGGATTTATGAGCGGTGTTTCTAGCCAATTCCCGCAAATCGGAGCAGATTTGTCAGCGTTTATGATGAATGTTCAGCCGTTTATTGAGGGTGCAAGTCAGATTGATGCGTCTATGATGGATGGAGTGAAGGCACTTGCTGAAACAATTCTGATTTTGACGGCGGCAGATGTTTTACAGGGATTAACGTCATGGATTACAGGTGGTTCGTCCCTGTCCGAATTCGCAACCGAGCTTGTACCATTTGGCAATGCTATGAAAGATTTCTCTGTAGCGATTGCCGGGATGGATGCGAATGTAGTTGCCAATGCTGCAACAGCCGGAAAGACATTAGCTGAAATGTCGGCAACTCTTCCAAACAGTGGCGGTGTTGTCGGATTCTTTGCCGGTGAGAACGATATGTCTGAATTTGGCGAACAGCTTGTTCCGTTTGGAGAGGCAATGATGGCGTTTTCTGTTGCAGTACAAGGTCTCGATGCCGATGCTGTAACAAATGCGTCAATTGCTGGTAAGGCTATGGCTGAAATGGCCGCGACCATTCCAAATACTGGAGGCGTTGTCGGATTTTTCACTGGTGAGAATGACATGGATACCTTTGGGGAGCAGTTAGTCCCGTTTGGTGAAGCCATGAAGAATTTCTCTGATGCTGTGACTGGGCTGAAAGCAGATGTTGTTATTGAATCGGCGACAGCCGGTAAGGCATTAGTGGAATTAGCAAATACTGTTCCGAACAGCGGTGGTGTTGTTGGATTCTTTACCGGTGAGAATGACATGGATACGTTCGGAGCTCAGCTTGTACCGTTCGGTGAAGCCATGAAAGCATATTCTGACGCTATATCTGGTATTGACGTGGAAGCCGTTACAAATTCTGCAACCGCAGGTAAAGCAATTGTTGAACTGGCCAATACACTTCCAAATACCGGCGGTCTTGTGAGCTGGTTTACCGGAGACAATGATATCGGTGCGTTTGGTGAAAGCCTTGTATCGTTTGGAGAGAATTTCTCACAGTATTCGGATTATATGAAGAATGTAGACGCTGGTATTGTGACCGCCACGACAAATGCTGCGACTTCTATCGTTGAGCTTCAGAAAAGTTTACCAAAGGAAGGCGGATGGTTCTCCGATGATATGACTCTTTCGAGCTTTGGTAGCGATATGGCATCGTTTGGTTCCTATTTCGGTTCTTTCTATAACTATATCAGCGGAGTTGATACCGGTCAGTTATCAAGTGTCATCACCCAGACCAATAGATTGGTTGATATGGCGAAAGGAATGGCTGAATTGGATACCAGCGGAATGAGTGGATTCAGTTCTTCTTTGACTTCCTTGGGACAGGCGGGAATTGATGGTTTCATAAATGCGTTTAATAATGCAAATGCCAGAGTGACTGCGGCTGCGACAGCAATGTTGAACACCTTTATAAATGCAGCGAATGCCAAGAAGACTTCGCTCACAACAACGTTTACTACACTTGTTCAAGCAGTCCTTACTGCTATCAATAACAAACAACCGTTGTTTACAATAGCAGGAAATACCTTGATGATCAAGTTCATCGCCGGTGTACGAAGTCAGGATACCAATTCGAGAAGTACGTTTACGAATATTGTGAGTGGATGTTTGAAAGCAATTCGGAATAAGTATTCGGAATTTCAGAGTGTAGGACAGCAGTGTATGATCAAGTTCATCGCCGGTGTACGAACAAAGGATTCAGATACGAAAAACGCTTTTACTTCAAGTCTCGGTGGTGCTGTATCAGCCATCAAAGATTATTACAGTAAATTTTATGATGCTGGTTCTTATCTGGTAGATGGTTTCTGTAAGGGTATTAGCGATAACGATTATAAAGCAGCGGCAAGATCTAAAGCTATGGCAAAAGCGGCTGCGGAGGCTGCGGCAAGAGAATTGGATGAGCATTCACCATCTAAGGTTGGCTATCGAATTGGTGATTATTTCGGTGTTGCATTTGTAAATGCTATCGGAAGTTATAAGGATAAATCCTATGACGCTGGTTCTGGCATTGCAGAAGCTGCAAAAACCGGGCTTAGTAACACAATATCGAAGATTGCAGATTTTATTGCAGATGGAATTGATGCAGAACCTACAATCAGACCCGTTCTTGACCTTAGTAATGTCGAAGTTGGAGCGAGTAGACTGAACGCTTTACTGAGTAGATCGCAGGCAATGTCTATCAGTTCGAGAATGAGCCAGCCGGATGAGTACGACATTCAAAATGAAGACGGTTCTGCAAAGAACGGAAGCACTTTCAATTTCACACAAAATAACTATTCGCCTAAAGCACTGTCGAGAGTTGAGATTTATCGGCAGACGAAGAATCAGTTCTCGGCGATGGAAAGGATGGTAGAAGCATGATTAAATCAATCACTGTGACAAACTATCTTGGCGATAGTATAAAGCTTGAATTGGCGAGGCCGGAGGAATCTGGCTTCGTTGTCAAGTCTGTAACGGGTCTAGGTCCTGGATCAGCAAATATCAATACGACCGAAGTTTCTACAAATGACGGAGGATTATATAACTCATCCAGGCTTCCGACTCGTAATATTGTTATTACGCTCGGATTTTTGTGGAAAGATTCAATTGAGGATGTACGTCAGAAATCATATAAGTTCTTTCCTATAAAAAAGAGGTTGCGTTTGCTTATTGAAACAGATAACCGGTTAGCGGAAATTGACGGTTATGTGGAAGCAAATGATCCCAATATTTTTAGCAAGGAAGAGGGTTCGGATATTTCTATCATTTGTCCGAATCCTTTTTTCTATTCAGCCGGAGAAAATGGGAAGAACACGACAATCTTCTATGGAATAGAGCCGCTGTTTGAGTTTCCATTCAGTAACGAATCATTGAGTGAATGTTTACTTGAAATGGGCCTAATTCAAAATCAGACAGAAAAAGTAATTACCTATGATGGCGATGCTGAGATTGGTGTAACAATTACCATTCATGCCGTTGGGGAAGCGAGCAATATAGCCATTTACAATACCGGAACCCGTGAAATCATGCGAATTGATACGGATAAGCTGGCGGCATTTACTGGTTCGGGAATCATAGCCGGAGACGACATTGTGATTTGTACTGTAAAGGGAAGTAAATCAATCAGTCTTCAGAGAGCTGGAAAAACTACCAATATCTTGAATTGCCTTGAGAAAAATGCTGATTGGTTTCAGCTTGCGAAGGGTGACAACATTTTTGCGTACACAGCGGAATCCGGAAGCAGTAATCTTCAGTTCAAGATTGAGAATCGAATTATCTACGAGGGGGTATAAGTATGGATTTGACGGTTTTAAATACAAATCTGGACGCTGTTTCCATCGTGGATACTTATGAATCCTTTATCTGGACGGATCGCTATTACAAGTATGGTGACTTTGAGTTATATGCGGCAATGCGGAAAGGAATCCTAGATTTTATCAAGCAGGATTATTATCTCCAGAGCAGGGATTCAGAACATGTGATGATTATTGAAAAGCTGCTTATCAGTTCCGATGTGGAAGACGGAAATCACATTACCATAACAGGACGGTCTCTCGAATCCATTTTGGATCGTCGGATTATCTGGGGACAGAAAACTCTGAACGGAAATCTTCAAAATGCAATAAAAACATTGCTTAACGAGTGCATTATTTCGCCTTCCGACAGTAATCGGAAAATCAGTAACTTCATATTTGAAGCTTCCACAGATCTAGCGATTACTTCCCTAACTATTGAAGCACAGTACACCGGTGATAATCTTTATGATGTGATTCAGAAAATCTGTGAAGAACGAAATATCGGATTCAAGATAACACTTAATGACAACAAGCAGTTCGTCTTTAAACTTTATGCCGGTACTGATAGATCCTATGATCAGACTGTTGTTCCATATGTTGTGTTTTCTCCCAATTTTGAGAACATTATTAACAGTAATTATATGGAGTCAAAGGCTTCTTTGAAGAACATTACGCTGGTTGGTGGTGAAGGAGAGGGTTCTGCTAGAAAATATACCACGGTTGGTAGTGGAAGTGGTCTGAATCGTCGGGAACTATTCACCGATGCCAGAGATATTTCTTCAGATGTTGGAGATGGCGTAGTTCTGTCAAATGCAGAATATACTGCACAGTTGCAGCAAAGGGGAAAAGAAAAGTTGGCTGAGAATACGGATGTGACTTCTTTTGAAGGACAGGTGGAAACAACCATTATGTTTAAGTATGGAGAGGATTTCTTCAATGGGGATGTTGTCCAGATTGCAAATGAGTATGGACACGAGACAAAGGCTCGTATTCTTGAAATCGTTACATCTGAGAACGAGGAGGGAACATCCGTATATCCAACATTCAAAACAATAACAGAGGAAGGAGAGTAAGGATATGAGCGTAACAAGCGGTTTTTTTAATTCGCTCAATGGCGACCGACGCTATAACGCAGAGCAGATGTCATCGATTTTTGATGGTATTATCAATGATGGCATTTTTGCAAATATCGGTACAGCTTTTGGTGTTAGAGCCGACGTCGGAAACGCCATTACCATTGGAAGCGGACGTGCGTGGTTTAACAGTACGTGGCTACTGAACGATGCTGTTTTGCCGATTACTGCGGATGCGTCCGAAGTCCTTCTTGACCGGTATGATGCTGTTGTGATTGAGATTGATCACAGCGATTCGGTTCGAGCTGGAAGCATCAAGATTGTCAAGGGTACGCCATCGAGCATTCCTCAACGACCGACTATGGTAAGTACGATGGACGTCCATCAGTATCCCTTGGCTTATATTTATCGGAAAGCTGGTGCCAGCGGGATTGTTCAGGCGGATATCACAAGTATGATTGGTACTGGAAGCTGCCCGTACATAACCGGTATTTTGCAAGTTCTAGGTATCGATAATATCGTTGCTCAGTGGCAGGATCAATGGGCGCAATGGTTTGCTTCCCAGACACAAGAAGGCAACAATCAGATGACTCAGTGGATGGGAGATAAACAGCTGGAGTTCAATACTTGGTTTGGAAATTTACAGACGATACTGGATGGCGACACAGCCAGCAATCTGGCACAGCAAATTCTGGAGTTGCAGCAGAAATTTGGAACACTGGCAAAAGAATACTGCATTTATCAGAGTTTGGATGCTTCTGATGGAAATGCCATTGAAGACAGCTATGGAACGACAATGGAAGGAAAGATCGTGTACAAAATAGCTTAAGAAAGGAGCTAATAGAAATTATGAAAATTACAGAATACCCTTCGATCGAGGAACTTCTTAGTTCCTATTTTTTTGTAATCGATGGCCCGGATGGGACTAAAAAGGTTCCGGCAAGTGATATGCCATTTGCGGTGATGAATCTTGCAAATTCCGCTATGCATCGTATGATTTTTAGGGGGAAAAATCTGGGAACTAGCCTTACCACGGAGCAGAAAGCGCATATTCAGGATGGCACTTTCAAAGATCTGTGGTTGGGAGATTACTGGGTAATTAATAACATTACGTGGAGAATCGTGGACTTTGATTATTGGTACAATTGTGGTGATACGGCGTTTACGAAGCATCATCTGGTAATTATGCCGGATACAAATTTGTACAATGCGCAGATGAACACATCGAATGTTACGACTGGTGCCTACGTTGGCTCTGCGATGTATACAAGTAATTTGGCAAACGCTAAAACCATGATTAATTCCGCATTTGGTAACGCGGTTCTTACCCATAGAGAATATCTGGCTAATGCTGTTTCTAACGGAAAGCCTTCTGGTGGAGCATGGTATGATTCCAATGTGGAACTTCCGAATGAGTGTATGATGTATGGACATCTTCATTTCTCACCGACATCGGATGGCTCAATGGTTCCTTCTATTTATACGATCAGCAAGACTCAGCTGGCGCTGTTCCAGGTATGTCCGCGATTTATTTGTAACAGAGCATGGTTCTGGCTACGCGATGTCGTGTCTTCGGCTTACTTCGCCTATGTCAACGGCTATGGCAATACGGACTACTGCAACGCTTCGTTCTCTGGCGGGGTTCGTCCAGTCTTCCCTATTGGTTAATAAATCCAGGGGCCGTGTGCCCCATTATTTTTTTGGAAAGGAGTTTTAAGTCATGGATGATAAGACTTATAAAATTGTTCTTGCTGATGGTACTTCTATTGAGAATCTGAAACTCAATGGAAATAATTTTATTGCAAGGACTATGATCGATCCTGAAATTTTTTCGGGGAACTGTTCGCCGGTGGTTATCAGTGATGGCACTGATGAGGAAATTCATTCACATATGGAACTGGTTCAGGTAACTGAGTCGGAATCCGGCGATTATTGGTTTGTACTTCGGGATATTTCAGAAGAAGAGCTCTTGCAGAAAACTTTCATGGAGGGCGTTTCCATTATGGCTGTAAAAACCCTGTCGGATGAAGAGGCTTTGACTGTTGTTGCTATCTTCCCGGCGTGGTCTGCAAGTTCCGTTGTCTATAAGACTGGGGATCGTGTGAAATACGGCTCCCAACTTTACAAGTGTTTGCAGGACCATACTTCTCAGGAATCATGGACACCGGCTGTAGCCTCATCCTTATGGGTAAGGGTTGATGATCCCACAGTTGAATGGCCAGAGTGGGTTCAGCCGACTGGCTCTCATGATGCCTATGCGAAAGGTGATAAGGTAACACATAATGGAAAGAAGTATATTTCGGATGCAGATGCCAACGTGTGGGAACCAGGGGTCAGCGGCTGGACTGAGCAGGAATAAAAGTGAGCGTTCTTCTGAGTGACCGTACAGAATCAAAATTTGAAGCGATTACCTATTCTGTTGAATTGCACAATATGCTAATTGAGCTTATGCAGCGTAGTTTCGGAGTGAAAGACCTTGATTATTTTGTCCGTATGCGATATGCCTATGGAAAGGAAGATACAGAGGATTTTTCAAAGTATAGGTATCTTATGCAGCATTCTAAAGACCGGATTGATCAGCTGGCTTCTATGCTGACCGGTAATGTTCGGGCTGCAAATTCCATATATCCGACTACGTTGCATGAGTATGAACAACGAAGGGATTATCAGAATACCGCCATAGTAAACTGCGAGCAGCTTATTAACGAACTCCAGAGAGTTGTAGAGATATTTGATGTAGATATCAATCTCTACAGTCGATATGTCAAAGCTATCGACCGAGAAATCGGTTTGATAAAAAAGTGGCGTCAGCGCGATAACAAAATCAAATCCCGTTTACAGGGTAACGCCTAAATCTGCGTCGTGTCTTCGGCTAACTTCGCCAATGTCAACAGCAATGGCAATACGAACTACAACAACGCTTCGAACTCTAACGGGGTTCGTCCAGGATTCTCTGATTAACCAACAGAGAAGGAGGCGCTATCCGTTCCATTAAGGAGAAATAGCAAAGCCGGACGCAATTTACTACGGTAAGTATTGCTATCACGGTGAATATTTATGGATTATGAAGAAATCGTATGCGATGCCAATAACTTGTATAGGGCTTACAAGGCTTCTGTAAAAAACAGCAAATGGAAAGAATCGACGCAGAAGTTTATGATGAACTTTTTAAGATACATCTTTTCCATTCAAGACGATATTCGTAACCGGACACTTCAAAATGGACCAGTGGCTGAATTTTCGTTATCTGAAAGAGGCCGAGTAAGACCTATTTCAAGTATTCCGCTTCCGGATAGGATCGTACGTCATGTTTTATGCGATGAGATTCTTTTGCCGGAAGTAAAGAAACGCATCATTTATGATAATTGTGCTTCTATCAAAGGTAGAGGCATATCCCGTCAGCGAAACCGTTTTGAGGTACACCTTCGTAAGTATTATAAGCAGTACGGAAACGAGGGCTGGATTCTATTTGGGGATTTCTCAAAGTTCTATGACAATATTATTCACGAGATAGCAAAGAAAGAATTATTGAAGTTATTTGATGACGATGAATTTATCGATTGGCTTCTGACTCTTATATTTGATGGATTTAAGATTGATGTTTCTTACATGACGGACGAAGAGTATGCGGACTGTATGGAAGATACATTTAACAAACTTGAATATCGGAAAATACCAAAAGAGCTTCTTACCGGCGAAAAGTGGATGGAGAAATCTGTAAACATCGGGGATCAGCTTTCTCAGGTTATTGGAATTTATTATCCTTATCACATTGACAATTATGTGAAGTATGTGAGAAGTCAGAAATTCTACGGTCGTTATATGGATGACTGGTACATCATAAATCCGAGCAAGGAAGAACTTGAAGATCTGCTGGCTAATATCCGGAAAATCGCAGAGGAGTATGGTATCCATATAAATGAGAAGAAGACCCGTATCGTTAAGATTTCCAGTACCTACAAATTCCTGCAAGTGAAGTATTCGCTTACAAAGGATGGAAAAATTATTAAACGCATAAATCCTGAAAGGGTTACTGCTATGAGAAGAAAGTTGAAGAAACTGGCTACCAAATTAGCAAACGGAGAGATTGAATACGAAAATGTTGAAAATATGTTCCGTAGCTGGATGGGAAGTTTCTACAAGCTTTTATCGAAAGTGCAGAGAAAGAACCTGGTACAGCTTTATGAAGACCTATTTGACAAAACGGTTACTGTCGTTAATAAAAAGCTTGTTATATATGATAGGTCGCCACAAGAAAAATCACAGGAGGTAGATTAATGGAACCATGGTTTCAAATTGTACTTACCGTTGTCAGTTCAGTTCTCGCATCCTCTGGACTGTGGGCCTATATAACAAAAAGGCTTGAGAAAAAGGATGTAAAAACAGAGATGCTTGTTGGATTAGGGCATGACCGGATTATGTATCTTGGAATGTCTTATATTGAGAGGGGTTATATCACATCTGACGAGTATGAAAACCTATACGAATATCTCTACAAGCCGTATGAAAAAATGGGCGGAAATGGTTCCGCAAAACGTGTGATGAATGAGGTAAACAAATTACCTATTCATAAATCAAAATATGAGGAGGAACACAATCATGAACATGAGTAATAAGACGTATGACATTCTCAAGTGGATTGCAATGTATCTGCTTCCGGCTTTGGGTACTTTATACTTTGCATTGGCTGGTATCTGGGGCCTTCCGTATGGGGAACAGGTAGTTGGTACGATTACTGCGCTGGATACGTTCCTGGGCGTTGTTCTTGGAATTAGTACAGCACAGTACAACAAGACATCCGGCTTAAAGTAATACCGAATCGTTAAAAAAGAGTCTAAATAAGAAGGAGTGATACTTATGCCATCTAATACGACAATTAAAAAGGGATAGTTCCGGTAATACAATGGAAGGCAAGATCGTATATCGTAAAGCGTAAATGCTTTTGATTATGCCTTGATACAGGAATGGGAGCGGGAGAATTTATATTTTCCTGTTCTTGTTCCTGTAGTGGTCTTGTTGGTTCCAGGTATGTCCGCGATTTATTTGTAACAGAGCATGGTTCTGGCTACGCGATGTCGTGTCTTCGGCTAACTTCGCCTTTGTCGACAGCCATGGCGATCCGAGCTACTACGGCGCTTCGAGCTCTGCCGGGGTTCTACGTACGTAATACATCTTATCTTATTTTTTCTCCATTTGATTTTCAGTATCCAGGTTACAATCCACAAAGGTATTATATATCCGAAAAAATAAGCAAGATAGGAGTGATTATTTTGGGGTATAGAGATACAGTTCCTTTATGGGAAAAAAGCAATCTTACGCTTGAAGAAGCTGCCGCCTATAGTGGTATAGGCATCAATAAATTAAGGACACTTTCTGATAAAGAAGACTGTTCTTTTGTTCTCTGGGTTGGAAATAAGCGCTTGCTAAAGAGAAAGAAACTCGATGAATATCTCGATGGCGCGTATTCGATCTAAAAAAGTTCTGGTAAAAGTGGTGTCAATATGATATTCTATATACGGATTATCTATATCGCTTCTACCAGAGTTTGAAAGGAGAAAACTATGGCGGCGAAGCGTAAAGATAAAAACCGTGTTGTTTTACGGAAAGGAGAAAGTTACCGAGAGAGTGATGGACGATATTTTTATCGTTGGACGGATGCAGTTGGAAAGCGTCATGCGGTTTACGCTAGAACTCTTGACGAACTTCGAGTAAAGGAAGTAGATATTTCAAAAGATATTTCCGATGGAATCAAGGCAGAGGCACAGTCAATTACACTGAATCAGATTTATGAGCTATGGAAAGACATCAAACGCGGACTGAAGAATACTACTTTCCAAAATTACTGTTATATGTACGATACATTCGTAGCCAACAGCTTTGGTAAGAAACGTATTGCTTCTATTCGAAAGTCAGATGTGAAAAGATTCTACAACAGTCTGGCGGATGAAAGAGGTTTAGCGGCATCTACCATCGATAGCATACATACAGTTGTACATCAGCTATTCGGCATGGCTATTGATGACAATTATATCCGGTCAAATCCTTCTGACAATGCTCTTAGGGAACTGAAAAAGTCTAGAGAGTTTATAGAAGAAAAGAGGTCGGCTCTTACCGCAGAACAGGAAAAGATATTTTTGGATTATTTAACAAAGAATCCTATATATCGGCACTGGTATCCAGTATTTGCTATCATGATTGGTTCTGGGCTTCGAGTCGGAGAGATTACTGGTCTTAGATGGCAGGACATAGATCTGGAGAACGGAGTTATTGACGTCAATCATACGCTTGTGTATTATTCTCATCGTATCGTGAATCCAGGAGAAAAGAAGGGTTCATATTTTGCAATTAACAGCACAAAGACCCCTGCGAGTAAACGAAAGATTCCGATGCTGGATTTTGTGAAAGAAGCCTTTGAGATGGAAATGCAGTATCAAAAGGAAACGGAGATTCGATGTAACGTTACCGTTGATGGATACACAGATTTCATATTTGTAAACCGTTTTGGAAATGTACAGCATCAGGGTACCCTGAATAAAGCGATTCGCCGTATCATTCGGGATTGTAACCTGGAGATTGTTGAAGAAAACCCAGATGAGGAATATCCGGCAATGCTTCCACACTTTAGTTGTCATTCGCTTAGGCATACATTTGCTACGAGGATGTGTGAGAAGGGCGTGAACATCAAAGTGATACAGGATGTGATGGGACATACAGACATCAGTACAACGATGAATATCTACACAGATGCTACGAGAGATTTGAAAACGCAAGCGTTTGCAGACTTAAATGCACAGTATGGTGGCTGACACCACTTGACACCAAAAACGACACCAACCAAAACAACGTGAGCAAAGAGTTATAAAGATTTATGTAACGGAAGCTATTAAATAACATAGATTTTTAGCGGTTATGAAGATTTTCAAAGGGATATGTAGGTTTAATTTCGGAAATCCCGACAATGAAGTCACTCGGTGATGTAAATAAGAAAAATGATGTAAATAATACAGCTTCTGAAGCACCTGAAAAAAAT
>OGQU01000385.1_pt1 | contig 54162 bp, 64 predicted proteins | sample 1553341 | NCBI WGS metagenome assembly OGQU01 (sample SAMEA2579920, study PRJEB22360) | human gut metagenome | biome: human gut; feature: human-associated habitat; material: faeces | place: Denmark | collected 2008/2010 | reverse complement strand
GGATTTTTACCGCAGTTTTAATCGGGATTGCGAACTTGTTTCGCAATTACCTATTGAAAAAGTGTAGTTCTTCCATTAAAGTCCTTGTAATTTTTGCGAAGCATTAACCATTACGAAAATCGTATCTCGGTCCTACAAGATAGCTAATAACCAAACAAGGCGTGCCGTCCTCAGCCAACTGGCAACTGAAGCTCGGTTCAATATATCCCTGATCTATATTCCAACCAAGTTCCTCTCCAATACCGATTCCGCTCAGGCCAATCTCATAGTAAAACTCATTCAGAGAAATATACATTTCATCACGCATCCGTCGGTTAAGCTCATTTACCGCTTTATTGATTTTCTCTCTGTCGGACTTGAAATATCGACCGGAAGGATAATCAAGGCAAAGAGTATCGCCCTTTTCCGTGATAATAACTTCGTTCGTCGATACTGGATTCTTTTCAATCCGGTCTTTTGCAACGGCATCCTGAATAGCTTGCTCCTTTTTTTCTCCAATCGTCTCAACAACCTTTTCCTGATATTCTTTCAGTGCCGATTCGGACAATGTGTAAGCAGTAGCCAAAGCAGCATTTCTTCTAAGATTTACGGAGTTGGCTCCAATCAAGCAGGCAATGGATACCGTGCCAGTAAGTGCGGCAGGAACATAACAGATCCATACTGCTTTTACCGTTTCAACAGGGGTAAGCGTATCTTCCCTCAGTTCTTTTTTTCTATCTTCAATAAGAATAAGAGCTTTTGGAGTAGCCCGTACTGCCATTACAGTTGTAACAACTAATCCGGCAATACCAATACCAGTAAGGATTTCGGGACTGTGCTTCGATGCCGATGTCCGAACCGATGAGATAATTTTGGATATGTTCGGTTTCTTCATTATCGCAGTCCTCCAAGCATGGTTGTCAGCATATTCATAACCATATGAAATGCCTGTCCCTCTGCGAATCCGGCGCGGATAAAACTATCCATAAGAGCTTTTATCTCACTGGCTCCTTCGTCATACTGATGTTCTTTATCCAATCGTTCAATCTCCTGTTTCAGAATATCAATTTCGTTCACCTTTTCATTGATCTCACGCATCAACGATTCTTTTGAAATCTCATCCTGTCTTCCATGAGCATAGTATCTCTTATATGACACTCTGCTATTGTGGGGCACACGGCCCCCAGATTTCTCTTTAACCAAAAGAAAAGCTGGACGAACCCCGCCAGAGTCCGAAGCGAGGTAGTAGCTCGTATCGCCACAGCCGTAGACACTGGCGAAGGCAGCCGAAGACCAATCTGCCTTAGAAGCATTCTGCAACCAATACCAAGCAAAGTCCCCCTCAAATGATGCAATGCGATGCTTTCGGTCTTTCATCAACTGAAGCTGCTGATCGCCATCACTTTCGAAATGTTCTTTGTCCCACGCATCGCTCCAACCAGAAATTTGGCCGACTGTAGGAATCGTGAGTTCAGAAATTCGTTCCCGCAGATAATTGGGAAACGCCGGTAACAAAATCTCCTGCAACCACTTGTAAAGCTGCGAACCTTTAAATCCGCCAGTGTTAGTGTTTGTTTCGTTCATAGGTCTTTTTTCAACAATATCATCGAAGATGAACAGGATCGTACTATCCGTTACTTCTTCTGCGGTTGCAGTAAAAGTACCGAAACCCTCAATCGGAATTCGGATCTGATCTCCAACCCGAATGGTATCTTCCTCGGTATTAGCAATAGTAGCTTTTTTAATTATGTCTAACATGGTATTTTCTCCTTTCGATTTTCAAAAAATATATTCTTTGTTGTGGGGCACAAGGCCCCCAGATTTTTACTTAACCAACCAGAACTCCGGACGAACCCCGCCAGAGTTCGAAGCGCCGCCGTAGTTCGGAACGCCACCGCCGCCGACATTGGCGAAGGAAGCCGAAGAATATTCCTTCTTCATCGCATTTCTTAGCCAGCCCCATTCCCATTCGTTATTGAGATAAGCCACTCTATTCTTGCGTTTCCCCATCAACGGAAGCTGTTCATCTGTATCCGGTTCAAAATGATCATTATCCCATTCGTCCTCATGACCGAACATCTCTCCAACTGTCGGAATAGACAAATCCGTAATCCGATCTCTCAGCCAATCCGGAAATGCCATAAACAGAACAGAATCCATCCACTTCTTCAAGTCAGACTTCTCAAATCCGCCTTTATTGGTGTTCTTGTTGTTCATGGGCTGACTCGCGACGTATTCGTCAAAGATGAACAAAACTCCCTTATCCGTAACCTTGTATGCCGTCGCGGTAAATTCACCAACCTCTGCAAGTGAGATCAAAATCTGATCGCCTTCCTGAATGTTTTGTACCTCTTTTTCGTACTTTCTGATAACCTTGATGCTTTCCATTTTGTTTCTCCTTTCGAAAATATAAAGTTTTGTGGTTATAAAATAAGACCGAGAATGTCCTCGGCCGTATTTTCAGCGATTGTAAATATAGAATTTGCTGTGGTATTTCCCGAAATATGTAAGAAGTATTCCATCTTGATAATGAATTCCTCTACAATCATGTCCGGTTCTACAAAGGGATGGTCCATAATAGTCAACAAAATTTCCTCAGTAGCCCATCTGGCATAAGCATGTTCTTGAATACTTTTCTTTGGCCAGTGCGGTCCTGGTTCAAAGAGAAATTCCTCCTCGTATTTCAGAATTTTTTGAATCGCTTCGTCATACATAGGCTTGCCCTCAAAAATAAAGAGAAAGAGCCCGTGTTAGGACTCCTCCTCTTCGTATTCTTTGTCTCTGAGTGCAAGCGCTTCATTAACCTTTTCCTCAATCTTCTCATCCATCTTTTTTTCATTTACCCAGTCGGTTACAAGATTCACTCCTACACCGGCCACAGTTGCAATCAATCCAATGACTTTGATAATTTTTCCGTTCATAAAGCATATAGCCTCCTTTCATAATAGCGTTTGTGAATTTTGCGAATCATTCAAATTTGTTAGGTGCCATCGTGTCAATGATAATGCATTCCAAACCATCTTCCAAAATCGTTTTATAGTTATCAAAATCCAACCAATAGGACTCCAGTTCTTCAACCATGTAGCTTATGTCCCATCCCACTTCATCGCCTTTGTCTACTCCATCAACACCAAGAAATGATAAGTATTCATTTAAAGAACAATCCCCTCTTAGTGAAAGATTTCGATTTACATGATATTGAGCATTTAAAACGGCAGCCATTGTCGTAGTAAAATACTTCTTTGATGTAAGATCGTAGAAAAGTAATTGCTCGCTTGCGGGGTCCATATCCATGTTATAAACCTGATACCCCCAATCGCTTGAAGCGACTTTCGCATCTTTAGCCATTTCAGTATGAATTTTGTTGTCTGCGTCTTCACCGTAAACTTTTTTAGCGGCTTGGCGGTACTGCTTGTAAGATTCATTAAGCATGGTATATGCGCTCGTCAAGGCTGCCTGATTGCGCTTATCCATTACACCTATACCCACAATACAGGTGATCGTACCGACCCCTATATCAAAGCTGAGGGAATATAACATCGCCAAGTCGTCTGTACGAGTTCCATAGGAGTAAGTTTATCTGTTTCCAGTTCATCCTTTTTGGCTTTAATAAGCTTCAATGCTTTAGGTGTTGCTCGCACAGCCATCACAGCCGTACCAACAACACCGACGATTCCTAAAGCAGTTAAAATTGTAGGGGATGATCGTCGTAACCCCGTTGAAAATTTGCTCATGTCTTTTCTCCTTTCGATTCATGTTTTATTTCATAGCCCGAAGCATATCTTGAATATCAGCGACAGTATCTCGTGCTATTGAAAACATCCTACTGTTTGCGGAATTGATTGTAGAAAAATAGTCCATTTTCCTGATGAATTCTTCCGCCATACTAATAAATTCATCAAGCGTTCCTTCCATTCTCGGATAGAGTGACCGTATAAGATAGTTTCTGAATTCGTCAATCGCCCATTGTGAATAACTGCTTTGAGCGAATTTATGCTTCTCAAATATGGGGTTGGGCATCCATACATCCATCTGATACATGTCGCACATAATCAACTCAAACTGTTCGATACTCATGCCATTTCAATTTTTCTCCTTTCGAATTTGCATAAAAATAAAAGAGAGCCAGTATCGGAATCGAACCGATGACCTCCACGGAAGTGTGGCGCTCTACCAACTGAGCTAACTGTTTCTCCATAATAGGACTTGCAAATTTTGCGAAACAGAAAAAGAAAGAGCCATTGCTGGCTCAATCCTTAATTCAAACCAATAGTCTTTAAAATTTTCATAAGCTCGTCCTTATCAAGTTCCGCATCTACATCCAAGTGAACGTGTGTCTTTCCATCTGTGACAGTGGCATTTACCTCATTTAGCCGAATATCAATGTTATATCCAAGTTTTTTGTGTAACGTCATTTTCAACAGTTTAGAAATCACACTTCTTGTGAATTTAGATACGATTCTCACTTCGTCCATACTCCTTTTCTCCTTTCGATTCAAATAGGTTCCATAATAGACGATGCGATTTCAGCGTAAAAAGAAAAGAGCCCGTGTTAGGACTCCTTTGCATATCGCATTTTTTGTAATGACATACGCATCTTTGCTAATTCATTTCTGAGTGTTTCAATCTCATAGTTGTTCTTGCTCCGTAATAACATGTCTTCAAACATGCGAATTTTGTTGCTCAAACGCCTTTCTGCTATACTCATAAATATTCTCCTTTCATTGAAACGTATATTTCCATAAAAGGAGTTGTAAATCTTGCGTCTAAATATCCCTTCTATCAAAGACAGTCTCCCATCGCTCTCTTTTAATCGGCTTCATTTTTAATGCCCACATAATTTGTCGGATTGTAACTGTTGGATATAGACCGTCCGTACACGCCCCGGCACGCTTATCAAAGTATTCCTTAAACTTCGGATGCAAATATAAATCATCAGTAAGCCAAGGATCTACCTCACTCCACCATGTACTTTTTGTATCGGTATCAAATCGCTGCTGTATAACAGCCAGCCCTTTATCTCCAACCTCAAACAAAGTGCAACTGCTATACACCGGATGATCACAAATATAAATCCGCCCATACATTGACAGATAAATTCCTGGCTTTTGGTAATGGTACCGCATTATATATCTCTCCTCACAAAAAGAAAAGAGTCTTAGATTTCTCCAAGACCCTCTCTCTTTAGCTTATGTTCTAATCATCTAACTATCCGCAAACTTATTCCGGATCATTTTCGTCCTCATCAGCAATCCCTAATACCTCTTCTCGTGTCGGATATAAGTTCTCATATTCTTCTTCATCTTCGCAGCCATATCTATCTAATTCCACACTATGACCGCAGTGGGGACAAACTAACGTGTCTTCCCACTCATCCTCGAACTTCATTAAATTTCCGCATTCACGACAGATATACTCTCTGCTGAACATCGCTTTAATTTGCTCCTCGTTAAAAATACTCATAGCTAAATATCTCCTTTCTACTGTCCAGCTCATATACATATTGTACACAAACCGGTGACCTCAGTTCAAGAGATAAAGCTTTATTCTCTCACAAAAGGAGTTGTAATTTTCACGAAGAAAAACGAAGAGGCAATGCATTACGCACGCCTCCCGTTTTGGAACTTCTGATTTTTACTTTTTTGTCGGTCTAAAACGGTTAAATAAACCTCTGAATGTTGTTGAAGTATATGTTCCAGTCTCCTCAAACTTAAATCCCTTCTTCATCCAGATACCATAAAACATCAACGGTATCATGAGTTCCGCTGCTGCGATACCAAGTCTGAAATATCGATCCTTAACTTGTTCTGCAATCTGGGTTTGCTTCAATTCGTCATCCCGTGTATTGGCTTCATCTTCCATCACACGACGATTATACTTTTCGTCAGCCTCCCATTCGCTCTTGCTTTCCTCGATTCTCAGCTTATAAAGCTTTGTCAGATCATCAATCGCTGTTGATTTTTCTTTGCTACCTGCTTCCAAAGTGGATAAAGCCTGAATCTCCTCAGCAATCTCCTCGCTTAACAATTCTTTGATGCTATTTTCATCCATTTTGTTTCTCCTTTCAAATAATTTATTTTCGGGTTCCATAAAAGAGTGTGTTATTCATGCGAAATATAGCTTTTCAGATTGACTTCAAACAGCACATATTTCTTCTTTTTTATCGTTTCCATGCCACCATGTGTAAGTTCCAGAAATAAATATGGTCCACTGTCTGGGTCCGATCGGTCAACCCGAAGCGTACCAACAATCTTTTTCGGAATGAGCCTTGATAATATACATCCAACCACAATTCCGATTGATAAGAAAATAATAGCTTGCATTTCTCTTTCCTCCTTTCAAAAATTTTTCAGGAATTTCCTCCCGGGCAATTTTTCAAATATCAAAATAACATGTTTTTCCGTAACCTCCGTACTGTTTCTAATCTAGAATAAAAAAGAAAGAGCCGTTGCCGGCTCAATCTTCTTCAGATTCTAAAATTGCTCGTAACACCTAATTTGTAAACAGATTAAGTTCTTTTAATGTCTCATACTCCGCTTCCTCAAATGCATTTGCACCGTTTTTGAATGTGGACAATGTAAGGTAAACAACACCTACCAGTACAATACCGCCACCTATCAAAACGTCTTTAAGATTTTTTGAAGCGATAGCATTCACAATAATATCCTTTGATTCACCTGTTTTCGGATTTGTTATAGGTCCATAAATTGATTTGATCATTTTAAAATCACGCTCCTTTCATAATAGGATCTGTTATTTGTGCGGTTCTTGTCCCTCGTAAATAATTCGTTTCCTCAAATCCGACCATGTTATGTAACGGTCTTGTCTACAAACTGGACAGAAAAATTTATTTACCTTACCGCCGATGTCCACAAACTCCTGACTCTCCCCCTCAAGTCTGCTCTGACAATTTGGACAATTGAACCGATACACTTTCTTTACAGCCTTATCCACGATCTTCATATCACTTCCGCTCCTTACTCAACAACCAGAAAAACCGTCTGTACAAGTCATAATAAACATCTTTACAACATGGAATTCCTAATCTAGCTTTAAGAACGTCATATGACCAACCTTCCGTTACGGCTTTTAAAATATAATCAGCTAGTGTCGGATCAGTTTCTTCGGCAACTCCTTTAATCATATTCAGTCGTTCAGAATAAAACACCTTTGCAATTGCACATCTAGCTGTCGGATCACCCAAGATATTGCCAGATACAAATATCGACAGATTTGATGGACGGGTAGCTAATCCGTCTAGTGATGAATATGCTTTCTTCCAGATTGGATATTGCAGGCAGAAATGTTTTAGTTCATAATACCGATGTTTTTCAAGCCAGTAAGGATTTTTCTCCGATAACTCCGGGCGTATTGTTGTTCCCATATGCTTGTCCTCCTTTCACTGGCTATTCTAGGTTAAAAATAATCAATAGTAAAAACAACCTCGGTGGGAATTGATCAAAAAGAAAGAGCCCTTGTTAGGACTCCTCTCCAATTATTTTATCATCTTTAGTTCTGACATAAGTAGGTATACCGTTTAAGATAACTTTACCAGATAATCTGCACATCATATTCACAAATATTCCAGGCCCTTCGATAAAGAACAATCGCCCAACACATTCATTGGTTCCATCCCTCTCGATGTCCGCCCAATCAAGGCATTTGACTCTTTTATTCTTTTGGAGAATCCTAAATAAACAAATACTCATAGGTTCATCATAGTAAAGTGTAAATATGTTTCTACTCATGTTATCACGCTCCTTTCATAAGAGCGCTTGCAATTCTTGCGAAGTTTTCCACCGAATCATAGTCATTTCACATGGGTAATCCTCGTATCCTATCGTCTCGCATGTAATAAATCCCTCTAATACGCCACGAATGATTTCAGCTTCATATTGCTTATAAGGAAAAATATAATCTGGTAACTCTCTATGTATTTCACCACAGTAAGGGCAACGAAAACGTTGTACCTTTATCTGTCGAGTTTGCCTAGCCTTAGTTCGCACGATCCTTGGAACACTATCGTAGTATTTTAAAGGCTTACCACATTCCAGACAAACCTGTTTTCTTTCAGTTTCCATGCCATCCCCCCTTCCATTGCAAATCAATTATAACACTGTTTGAAAAGAAGGAAATGATTTGCTCTCCTGACACCATTTTGATTAAACAAAAAAAAGAGTACCAACAGATTTTGAACTTAACCTGCTGATACTCTTGATTTGGATTATTATACCGCTTCTGTTTTTTCCTTGTACAATTTTCTGCACCGTTTGGTGTCAGATTGGTGTCAATGTGTCAACCGAAAACCCCGGAAGCCGCATAAATACTGGATTTTTTACGATAAACTCTTCATTGTCGGGAATAATAACACATCACGAATAGCCTGAGCATCTGTCAGCAGCATTACCAGTCTGTCGATTCCGTATCCGATTCCACCTGTTGGCGGCATACCGATTTCCAGTGCATTCAGGAAATCTTCATCTGTGTGGTTTGCCTCTTCATCACCGGCTGCAAATGCTTCTTCCTGTGCTGCAAAACGTTCTCTCTGATCAATCGGGTCATTTAACTCTGAGTATGCATTACACATCTCACGTCCGTATACATACAACTCAAAACGCTCTACATAATTCGGGTCTTCCGGATTCTTCTTTGTCAGTGGTGAAATCTCGATTGGATGATCTGTTACAAATGTTGGCTGAATCATCTTCTCTTCACAGAACTCATCAAAGAAGAGGTTCAGGATGTCACCCTTCTTGTGACGTTCTTCATATTCTACATGATGCTCATCTGCTAATGCTTTAGCTTCTTCGTCTGTCTTAACTTCTGCAAAATCAACACCTGCATACTTCTTAACAGCATCGATCATAGAAATTCTTTCGAATGGTTTTGCCATATCGATAACTGTTCCGTTGTAGCTGATAACTGCGCTTCCGCACACTTTTTCTGCGAGGTAACGGAACATACTCTCTGTCAGTTCCATCATTCCCTCATAGTCTGTATATGCCTGATATAATTCCATCAGTGTGAATTCCGGATTGTGACGTGTATCTACACCTTCATTACGGAATACTCGTCCGATCTCATATACTCTCTCAAGTCCTCCGACGATCAGTCTCTTCAGGTACAATTCCAGAGAAATACGGAGTTTCACATCTTCATTCAGCGCATTGTAATGTGTCTCGAATGGTCTTGCTGCCGCTCCACCTGCATTGCTTACCAACATCGGAGTCTCTACTTCCATAAATCCACGTCCATCTAAGAAGTTACGGATCTCTTTGATGATCTTAGAACGTTTGATAAATGTCTCTTTTGACTCTGGATTCATGATCAGATCTACATATCTCTGACGGTAACGTGTATCGGTATCTGTTAATCCATGGAACTTCTCCGGAAGGATCTGTAAACTCTTAGAAAGAAGTGTCATCTTCTCTGCATGGATAGAAATCTCTCCTGTTCTTGTTCTGAACGCAAATCCTTCTAATCCGAAAATGTCACCAATATCAGAACGTTTAAAATCTGTGTAAGAGTCTGTTCCGATCGCATCTCTTGCAACATATACCTGGATACTTCCCTGCAGATCCTGAATGTTGCAGAAAGAAGCCTTACCCATAACTCTCTTGAACATCATACGTCCTGCGATAGATACATGAATCGGATTGGCATCCATAATGCTTCTTCTCTCTTCATAATCTTTCTTCAGAACCTCTTTCGCCTGCTCTTCATCCATTCCCTCTACGTCTGGTGTCTGATGGTCTTTTAAAAGTTCTGCTTCATGTGCTTCATACAGACTCTTCACTTCCAATGAGTGATGTGTCTGATTGAATTTTGTAATCTGAAATGGATCTTTTCCATTCTGCTGAAGGTCTGCTAATTTCTCACGTCGAACCTTTCTTAACTGGTTCACGTCCTGTTCCTGTCCGTTGTTCTGCTGCTTAGCCACTTTTTTATTCTCCTTCCTTATCCGAATTCAGACCTCCCGTGTGAGAGAGGCCTGAGTCATGTATTCTGGTTATTCTTCGACGGATGCCCGTCTGTCTCTTATTTTATAATGTTATAATGAACGGCTGATATCCAGTACCTTGTACTCCATTACTCCAGCCTGTGTCTCTACAGTTACGACATCTCCGATCTGTTTGCCCATCAATGCCTGGCCAACCGGTGATTCATTGGAAATCTTTCCTTCCAGACTGTTCGCTTCTGTAGAACCAACCAGTTTGAATTCCATCTCTTCATCAAATGTGATGTCGAATACTTTTACCGTACATCCGATATTGATCTTATCAAAATCAACTTCGTCTTCTACTACAACTTCTGCATTCTTAAGAATTGCTTCCAGTTCTTCGATACGTGCTTCAATGTCTCTCTGTTCATCTTTTGCTGCATCGTACTCTGCATTCTCTGATAAGTCTCCCTGTTCTCTTGCTTCTTTGATCTTCTGGGCAATCTCTCTACGTTTTACAACCTTGAGGTTCTCAAGTTCATCTTCCAGTGCTTTTAAACCAGCATAAGTAAGTAATTTTTTCTTTGCTTCCATCTGTCTCCTGCTCCTTTTTCTGTTCCATATTACTCTGACATTTTTATGCCTGAATCATCTATCTGAATAATTAATCTGTCATAGAATAATGATACTTTCACAATTTCATTATTATACATAAATGCATGTTTTATGTCAATCTTTTTATCACCTGCAAGTACCCGTTTTTCCTTTATTTTCAGCATTTTTGTACATTATACGATTGCTTTGTCCAGAAGTACTTCCAGTTCCTCATAAGATTCCACCTGATTGATCGCATCCCTGAGTTTTGCAGAACCTTTCATTCCTTTTGTATACCAGGCGACATGCTTACGCATCTCCCTGATTCCGATAAAGTCTCCTTTGAATTCAATCTGCAGTTTTGCATGTCTTAGCATCGTCTCTTTGATCTTCTCCGGAGTCGGTCTCGGCGGAACAACACCGGTCCTTTCGTATTCCTGGAGTTCGTGGAATATCCATGGATTCCCCTGTGCACCTCTTCCGATCATCACACCATCACAGCCTGTTTCTCTTCTCATCTGAAGTGCCATCTCTCCGGAAGTCACATCACCGTTTCCAATCACCGGAATGGATACAGCCTCCTTGACCTGACGGATGATATCCCAGTCTGCTTTTCCGGAATAGTATTGTTCTCTTGTCCGTCCGTGTACTGCAACAGCTGCACCTCCTGCATCTTCGATAATCTTTGCGATCTCCACAGCATTGATATTATCATCGTCGAATCCTTTTCTGATCTTCACCGTTACCGGCTTTTTAATTGCCTTTGATACTGCCGATACGATCTCATGTACCAGCTCTGGATTCTTCATAAGTGCGGATCCCTCTCCATTCCGCACTACTTTTGGCACCGGGCATCCCATATTAATATCCAGGATCTGAAATGGCAGTTCTTCTATCATCTTTGCCATCTCGCTCATAATCTTCGGATCCGATCCAAAAAGCTGCAATGACACCGGATACTCATCCGGATGGATTGCCAGCAATGCTTTTGTATTTTTATTCTTATATTGCAAAGCTTTTGCACTGATCATTTCCATACAGAGAAGCCCTGCTCCCTGTTCTTTACATAAAAGTCTGAAAGGCAGATCCGTTACTCCCGCCATCGGTGCGAGTATATATGGATTTGCCAGATTAACATTCCCGATTTTCATTTTTCTACTCCTGTTATCACACTCAGATTACAATTATCTGTGATTTTTTCAAGAAACACACAGCACTATATATCAGATAAGACAGCCCCTAACATTCATAAACGAAGCTTTCTTGATATATAGTGCTGCATATTTCTTTGCAAGTCTACACTGTCAACACTGCAGATTATTTATTTTTTTTATTTTTTTCGTAAATGAACCGAAGTCCCTTTAACGTAAGCTGTGAATCATACACATCGATCATATCGGTCTCATTTGCAATTATCTTGCCAAGTCCGCCGGTTGCCACTACTTTCGCATTCGGATATCCGGATTCTTCTTTCATTCGTCTGATAATATATTCCGTCTGACCGATTTGTCCGTATACAAGGCCGGCCTGCATTGCCGTAATTGTCTCTTTTGCAAGAATTGATTTCGGTTTGCGGATCTCTATTGCCGGAAGCATATCTGCCTCTCCCCAGAGAGACTGTGCCGAAGTCCTGATTCCAGGTGCGATCACACCTGCTTCAAATGTTCCGTCCGGACCGATCACGTCAAATGTTGTTGCTGTTCCAAAATCCACAACAATTGTTGGTCCTCCGTATAAAGTATACGCACCGACTGCATCTACAATGCGGTCCGGACCGACCTGTCTCGGATTCTCTGTGACAATGCGGATTCCGGTCTTAATTCCAGCAGATACAACCACCGGTTTTACGCCGAAGTATTTGATGATCGCACTGCCAAGTGAATGCATCACATCCGGTACTACGGATGCAATGATCACTGCATTGATCTTGGAACTTTCAATCCCATGTCTTTCTACGAGTTCCTGTAAAGTAATTCCATATTCATCCGATGTTCTCGGCTGCTTTGTCTTCATACGGAATGTACCAAATAATTCTTCTTTGTCAAACACACCGAGTGTAATATTTGTGTTTCCTACATCGATTACAAGAAGCATCTTTCTCCTCCTGTTTTGTCTGCTGCCTTCTAGTTACTCTTCGCTGTTTATCTCTTCACCCAGGAAGAATACTTTATAATATAACTGCAATGCCTGCAGAAGATCCTGTTTCTCTCTCTGCAGCTGCTTGATCTTAAGCTGGCTTCCGATCTCATCGAACATCGGATCGAATTCCTCGGTCGATACCTCAAAGCATAATTCTCCGTCTTCTTCAAACACCAGCGTAAGGATTCCCCCTACGTCATGCACATACAATACGCACATAATCTTCAGTTCATTCTTCACGTCATCCGGAAGCTGTTCAAAATCCGGATTCAGATAATACTTTTCTTCATATGAATTAGCACCGCAAAGCACTACTTTTCCATCATACATATCCATATACTCCTCTAACTGATACCTCTCCGGCATAGATTTCTTTCTCTTTTCCATCCGGCGTTCTTACAATCAGTTCTCCGGTCTGATTGATGCCGATAGCATATGCTTTATATTCATTCCCCGGTTCCAGGACCTTGACCTCCCGGTCCTTATTCACCAGCATGGAGTTATAAAGTTCCTGCAATCCTGACAGATCTTCTGTCTCCTGAAAGATCTCATAATATTTTTCAAAGATTTTCATTACTGCTGCGATCAGCCCGGAACGCTTTATACGCTTTCCGAGTTCCATCTTAAGTGATGAGGCAGTTTCCTTAATATCATCAGGGAACGTATCCTGATTCACATTAATTCCCACTCCGATCACTACATGATTGATGTAATCGATCTCTGTACTCATCTCGGTCAGGATACCACAGATTTTCTTTCCATTCACAACGATATCATTCGGCCACTTAATCTTTGTCTCAAGACCGGTAACCTCCCGGATTCCTTCTGCCACGGCAATCGCCATGATCAGTGTAAGTTGTGGCGCTTTTACAGGCGGAATATCCGGATACAGCAATATCGTCATATAGATACTGCTCCCGGATGGCGATTTCCAGACGCGGCCCCTTCGCCCTTTTCCTGCCATCTGCATATCTGCAACAAATAATGTCCCATGAGGTTCCTTATTATTTCCGGCTTCCTTTGCCCGGTTATTTGTGGAATCAGTCTCATCATAATATATGACGTTCTTTCCTGCCCACTTTGTATCTACCAGACTGTCGATCTCTGCTTTTGACATAACATCCGGACTTTCGATAAGGCGGTAGCCTTTGTTACGCACCGCCTCTATCTGATAGCCTTCCTTCTTAAGCTGATCGATCACTTTCCAGATGGCTGTTCTGGACACCTGGAACTGTTCGCACAGCTGTTGTCCGGAAATATATGTATCATTCTCTTTTAACAAACGTAATATTTCTGATTTCATACTCTGTCTGCTCTTGCCTACTCTCTTTCACCAAGTGTTGCCACCATGACAGCCTTGATCGTATGCATACGGTTCTCAGCCTCGTCAAATACCTTTGACTGCGGAGACTCGAATACTTCATCTGTAACTTCCATATCGTCCAGTCCGAATTTGTCATGGATCTGTTTGCCGATCTTCGTCTTCAGATCATGGAATGCCGGCAGGCAGTGTAAGAAGATAGCCTGTTCTCCTGCATTTTCCATTACTTTCTTTGTCACCTTGTATAGGGACAGTTCACGGATACGTTCTTCCCATACTTCGTCCGGCTCACCCATGGATACCCATACATCCGTACAGATAACGTCTGCATCTTTGGTTCCGCTTTCGATATCTTCTGTCAATGTGATGGTTGCTCCTGTCTCTTTTGCATATCCTTTGCAAGTCTCTACCAGTTCCTCATTCGGAAAATAGTTCTTAGACGTACATGCCACGAAATGCATACCTAATTTGGCACATGCGATCATCAGGGAATTGCCCATATTGTATCTTGCATCACCCATGTATACCAGTTTGATACCTTTCAGATGTCCAAAATGTTCACGGATCGTCAGCATATCCGCCAGCATCTGTGTCGGATGATACTCATTCGTCAGTCCGTTCCATACCGGAACGCCTGCATATTTGGCCAGTTCCTCCACAATCTCCTGTCCAAATCCACGATACTCGATTCCATCAAACATTCTTCCGAGAACTCTTGCTGTATCTTCGATACTTTCTTTCTTCCCGATCTGTGAACCTGAAGGATCAAGGTAAGTCGTTCCCATACCCATATCGTGAGCAGCTACTTCGAAAGAACAGCGGGTTCTGGTACTGGTCTTTTCAAAGATCAATGCCACATTCATTCCTCTGTATTTATCAACCGGAATTCCTTTTTTCTTTTTTTCTTTTAATTCTGCGGAAAGATCAAGCAGATATGTGATCTCTTCCGGTGTGAAATCTTTCAGTGTCAGGAAATTTCTGCCTTTTAAATCCATTGTTTTGTACCTCGTTTTTATTCTTTGACTTTTATCTTATGTCTTTTGTCTACTTTTCTTCTTTTTTATCATCTGCGCCAATCTCTGTAACAGATTTTACCAGACCTGCAATGCTCTGGATCTCTGACGGGATGATGATCTTCGTTGCTTTTCCATCAGCAGCTTTTGCAAATGCTTCCAGACTTTTCATGGTAAGAACAGCCTCATCGGCTCCTGCTTCTTTCAGGAAACGAATTCCATCGGCATTTGCCTGCTGTACTTTCATGATGGCTTCTGCCTTACCTTCAGCCTCACGGATCGTGGCTTCTTTCTGTGCTTCTGCTTTCAGGATAGCCGCCTGCTTCTCAGCTTCCGCATCCAGAATTGCAGACTCTTTGTGGCCTTCTGCCACAAGGATTGTAGATTTCTTCTCACCTTCTGCACGTAAGATTGCTTCACGGCGTTCACGTTCTGCCTTCATCTGCTTCTCCATTGCATCCTGGATGGCTGCCGGTGGGATAATGTTCTTAAGTTCCACACGGTTTACCTTGATTCCCCAAGGATCGGTTGCCACATCCAGAGATGCTCTCATCTTCGTGTTGATCGTTTCTCTGGATGTCAGTGTCTGATCCAACTCCAGATCACCGATGATGTTACGAAGTGTTGTCGCTGTCAGATTCTCGATCGCCATGATCGGATTCGCCACACCATAACAGAACATCTTCGGATCCGTGATCTGATAAAATACAACGGTATCAATTCTCATCGTTACGTTATCTTTTGTGATAACCGGCTGCGGTGCAAAATCCACTACCTGCTCTTTCAGATCCACTCTTCTTGCCACACGGTCAAAAATCGGAATCTTAAAGTGAAGTCCGGTTCCCCATGTTGCCTGATATGCCCCCAGTCTTTCAATAACCAATGCCTGCGCCTGTCTGACTACCTTTACACAGGAAATCACCGCACAGATAATAATCGCTAATAAAATCAATCCAAAAATCATACTCTACTCCTCTCTGGCATGCACGATCAGTTTCACGCCCTGAATACCATTTACTACAACAACTGTGTTCTTTAGAATCTTTCCGTCCGGCTCATCCGTCTTAGCCGACCATATCTGACCGCAGATCTCTACCTGCCCTTTTGCCTTTATCGTATCAATATCTTCTGTCACCAGTGCATGCTGTCCGATCAGACTCTCTGCGTTCGTCTTCTGTCTCTCCTGATTGAAGAACTTCACCGCGATCGGTCTTGTCAGAATCAGAAGCAGAATGGAAACTATAACAAATACTCCGATCTGCACTCCCAGCCCAAAACCGACAAGTCCTGCACAGAATGCGATCAGTGCTCCTCCTGCGAACCAGATCGTGGTAAGTCCCATTGTCGCGATTTCAATGATCAACAGTACAATGAATATTGCCAGCCAATAGATCACTCTCATAAGCCGTTCCCTCTTTTCCGTATATATTATTTCTTGTTCACTATATTACTATACTCTGATAAAGAAAGCAATTTTCTTCTGTAAAATGAGTGGATTGTATCTCATTTAATTACATTTTCCTTCTCTGTCTTGCGGCTTCGAACATCAACACCGAAGAAGCGATTGCCGCATTCAATGACTCTACCTGTCCAAGCATCGGGATCTTGACATAGCAGTCTGCCATGTCTGCGATCTCGCGTCTCAGGCCATTCCCCTCGTTCCCAATCAGGAATGCACATGGATTCGTCAGATCTTCCTCATCATAGGAATTCGTTCCTTCCAGATGTGCAGCATAAGTGGTGATACCTTTGTCTTTTAAATCCTGTATTCCTTTGCCAAGATCTTCCACATATACGAACGGCATGCGGTATATCGATCCCATCGTTGAGCGGATTGTCTTCGGATTATAGACATCGACGCATTCTCTGTCCATGAGGATGCCGGTCACGCCGGCTCCTTCTGCTGTACGCAGGATGGTTCCAAGATTGCCCGGATCCTGCAGATGGTCTAATACCATGATCAGCGGGCATTTTGCCGAAGTCAGTTCATTGATTTCATGGTTCATCTGTTCCACCACGCACAGGATTCCCTGAGGGGTCTTGGTATCTGATGCATGGGCGAATACAGTATCTGTCAGTTCTTCCACTCTTACTTTAGAGTCTTTCAGGACTTCTTTTACGGTATCTTTTTCTTTTTTGTAAAAGGATTCGGATACATAGACTTCTTTTAACTTGTCGAGCGGCACTTCCCTGAACATACGGATTCCCTCTACCAGGAAAACGCTTTCTTCGTCTCTTAATTTTCTCTTCTTCTTTAAATTCACCAGACGTTTGATTCTGGCATTGGATGTACTTGTGATCATATATGTTGTTCCTCGTGTTTCTTATTTATTTACATTATCATATCATATCCTCCATTGAATAAAAACCCCCGGAGGTGTACCAGACCTCCGGGGATGTTTTTGCATCTCAAAATATTTTGCTACATTTTTACTTACACCTTAAACCGATACCCAACACCCCATATCGTCTCGATATACTGCGGGTTGGATGTATCTACTTCTACTTTCTCACGGATTTTCTTGATATGCACCGTTACCGTTGCGATATCCCCAATGGACTCCATATCCCAGATCTCCCGGAATAACTCTTCTTTCGAATATACGTGGTTCGGATGGCTCGCAAGGAATGTCAGCAGATCGAATTCCTTCGTCGTAAATGTACGTTCTTCTCCGTTCACCCACACACGTCTTGCAGTTGTATCAATCTTCAGTCCTCTGATCTCGATCACTTTATTCTTCTCTGCCGCACTTCCGGTCAGACGGTCGTATCTTGCCAGATGCGCTTTTACTCTCGCCACCAGTTCACTTGGACTAAACGGCTTTGTCATATAATCATCCGCACCGAGTCCCAGTCCCCTGATCTTATCGATATCATCTTTCTTCGCAGATACCATCACGATCGGTGTATTCTTCACATCACGCACCTGACGGCAGATATCGAATCCGTCCGTTCCCGGCAGCATCAGATCCAGGATCAGAAGATCATAATCTTCGTTCAGGGCTTTCTGAAGTCCTGTATCTCCGTCATTTGCAACCTCTACGGTGAACCCGCTCAGTTCCAGATAATCCCGTTCCAGATCTGCAATTGCTTCTTCGTCTTCTACTATTAATATCTTACTCATTGACTGGTACCTCCTGATACTTTCTTAGTACAAAATACATTGTCGTTCCGGTCTCTTCTCTGCTTGTTGCCCAGATCTTACCGCCGTGTTCTTCTACAATCTTCTTTACTACAGACAAACCGATTCCACTTCCTCCGGTGGAAGAATTTCTCGATGCGTCGGTACGGTAAAACCGGTCAAAGATATTCGGCAGGTCTTTTGCCGCAATTCCTTTTCCGTTGTCTTCCAGTTCAATCTGTACAAAATCTCCTACATCTTTGACACGCAGATTGATCATTCCCTTTGGTTTGTCCATATATTTCAACGAATTGTTGACAATATTGTGAATCACACGTTTTACCTGCTCCGGATCTGCAATGATCCGTACATTCTTCTCTACATAATTAAAATAACCAAATCCTACATTCTGTGCTGCCAGTTCAACCGACAGGTCATCCGCACAGTCGTTGAAATATTCATTCGCCGACACGATATTAAAATTGTAAGGGATCTTATTCGTATCGATCTTAGAATATAATGTCAGCTCATTGATCAGCGTATTCATCTCTGTCGCTTTATTGTAGATTGTTCTGACATACCGGTCTATCTTCTCCGGTGTATCTGCAACACCATCTATAATTCCTTCGGCATAACCTTTGATCGTTGTCACAGGTGTCTTCAGATCATGTGAAATGTTACTTATCAGTTCTTTACTTTCTTTGTCATATTTCAATTTTTCTTCGGCACTTTCCTTCAGGCGTCCTCTCATCTCTTCCAGGCTCTGGCAGAGTTTTCCAAGTTCATCGTCAGCCTCCGGTTTCAACTCAAAATCCAGATTCCCATCCTTGATATTCTGCGCCGCTGTCTGCATCTTGCCGATCGGCCCCATAACCGCACGGTAAATCCATATAATAAGAGCTGCCGAAGTAAGTATCAGTATCACTACAATTCCAATCAGGATTTCGTAGAAAAAATGTCCAACCTCCGGAATTACATTGGATACATCTGACACAATGAACGCACTTCCCTTAGTGCCGTCATCATATATGAAATCTACCTGTTTTACCAATGCTTCTGCATCTCCGCCAAGATAAATTCCGTTCTCCGATGTTGTATCTGTATCTCCATATCCCGGCAATTGTTCGATCACCGCTTTTACACGATCATCATCGCTGCCCGTATATACGATTGTTCCGTCTTTTCTCACCAGCAGATATGCATTCTTATTCTCCAGTTTTTTATTAAACTGATCCAGTTCTGTCGCATCTTCCATCTCAGATGCCTGCCCTGACATATCCTTCAGTTCATGATACGGCTTCTCCGTAACACGTGCAAGTACCTGCATGGAATTCGTAAAATCAGAAATCGTCGTTCCTGTAATCCCATAATTCTTCTCCACCACTCCGATCTGATAGTGGCATACCATCGAAACCATCATGGCTGCCATAAAGACCGGTATAATGATAATTGTAAAAAATGCTATAACTAATCGCGTTTTCAGCTTCATGTATCTGTCCTCCACTAAAAAAAATTATAGCATGAAAAATGGGTGCTTCACACCAAAGCACCCATAAACTTTTATAAAATTTCTATAAATATTTTTTCAGATCTTCTACTTTGTCCAGTTTCTCCCATGGAAGATCAATATCTGTACGTCCGAAATGTCCGTAAGCCGCTGTCTGTTTGTAGATTGGTCTTCTAAGATCAAGCATCTGAATGATTCCTGCCGGGCGGAGATCAAAATTATCACGAACGATCTCTACCAGTTTATCATCTTCTACTGCACCTGTTCCGAATGTATCTACCATGATAGATGTCGGATGTGCTACACCGATTGCATAAGACAACTGAATCTCACATTTCTTGGCAAGTCCTGCAGCAACAATATTCTTGGCAACGTAACGTGCTGCATAAGCAGCAGAACGGTCAACCTTTGTACAGTCTTTTCCAGAGAAAGCCCCGCCGCCGTGACGTGCCATTCCACCGTAAGTATCTACGATGATCTTACGTCCTGTAAGTCCACTGTCTCCGTGTGGTCCGCCGATTACAAAACGTCCTGTCGGATTGATGAAGAACTTTGTCTTCTCATCTACCATGCCCTCCGGAATGATTGCATCGAATACATATTTCTTAATATCTTTATGGATCTGATCCTGTGTCACTTCCGGATCATGCTGTGTCGAAAGTACGACTGCATCCAGACGTGCCGGAACACCATTCTCATCATATTCAACCGTAACCTGTGTCTTTCCATCCGGTCTTAAGTACGGAAGTGTTCCGTTCTTTCTTACTTCTGTAAGCTTTCTTGAGAGCTTGTGTGCCAGTGCGATCGGGTATGGCATATATTCCGGTGTCTCATCAGAAGCATAACCAAACATCATTCCCTGATCCCCGGCTCCGATTGCATCGATCTCTTCTTCGGACATTGTATGTTCTTTTGCTTCCAGCGCTTTATCAACACCCATAGCAATATCAGCCGACTGCTCATCGATTGCTGTGATCACACCGCAAGTCTCTGCATCGAATCCGAATTTTCCTCTTGTATATCCGATTTCTTTGATCGTGTCACGTACGATCTTCTGGATATCAACGTATGCATTCGTTGTGATCTCACCCATAACAAGTACCATACCTGTTGTAGTTGCTGTCTCGCATGCGACACGGCTCATTGGATCCTGTGCCATCAATGCATCCAGAATGGCATCAGAAATCTGATCACACATTTTATCCGGATGTCCCTCTGTTACTGATTCTGACGTAAATAATCTTCTTTCCACGTTCTTCTCTCCTTTTTTCTTAAAACATTCCTGCATTCTTTCTCCCAGGATTGCCGACAGTTTTTTGTAGATTCCCCTGTTTTACCGAACTGAAAAACCGTCCACTTACATAAGTGGACGGTTTGATATCTTCATAAACCAATCCTCTTATTGTTCGATCACTCGCTCAGGCTGGCACCTTCCATATATGGGGTTGCCGCAGTTTCATAGATCCTTTGTATCTCCACTGCTCTGAATAAGAGAAAGTTTGCTTTTATTATATTTCTGGTACGACTAAGACTTTACTCTATTTTACACATACTGTCAATAGACATACCTAAGAAAATGTATCATCTAGCTTACTTTTAATTTGAATTTCTGGATTGCTTTTTCGGAATCTACTTTTTCGATGATTCCGCCGATACCACAGAGCTTCTCTTCGAATCTTTCATATCCTCTCTGGATATATACGATATCGTCTACGATTGTGATTCCGTCAGCTGCCAGACCAGCTATACAGAGTGCTGCTCCTGCACGAAGATCCGGTGCGCTCACTCTGGCTCCCGAAAATTCTGTCACGCCTTCAATCGTTGCAGAATTACCTTCTACTTTCACATTTGCACCCATTCTTGCAAGCTCATCCAGATATTTGAAACGGTTTTCAAAAATACTCTCTGTAATGATACTTGTCCCCTTACATAAAGCCAGTGTTACGCCGATCTGCGGCTGCATATCTGTCGGGAATCCAGGATACGGAAGGGTCTTCACATGTGTGCTTGTAAGATCTCCTTTTGATACGACACGTACAGCATCATCGAATTCTTCCACTTCACATCCGATTTCTACCAGTTTTGCGATCGTAGCCTCCAGATGCTTCGGAATAACATTCAGTACCGTTACATCTCCCTTTGTTGCTGCTGCTGCGAACATGAATGTTCCTGCTTCGATCTGATCCGGGATCACAGAATATTCTGTTCTGTGAAGGCGCTGTACACCACGGATCTTGATCACATCTGTACCTGCTCCCCTGATGTTGGCTCCCATGCTGTTCAGGAAGTTCGCAACATCTACAACATGTGGCTCTTTTGCGACATTTTCCAGAATGGTAAGTCCTTCTGCCATAGCTGCTGCCATCATAACGTTAATCGTTGCTCCAACACTTACCACGTCGAAATAAATATGCTTTCCGACAAGACGGTCTGCCTCTGCAACGATCTTGCCATGTTCAATATCTACATCTGCACCTAACGCACGGAATCCTTTGAGATGCTGGTCGATTGGTCTGCTTCCGATATTACATCCTCCCGGAAGTGCAACTTCGGCACGTTTATACTTTCCAAGTAATGCGCCAAGAAGATAATAGGAAGCACGGATCTTCTTAATATAATCATACTCAATATCTACGTTCTTGATACTGGCTCCATTAATCTTTACTGTATGACGGTCGACACGGTGTACCTTCGCTCCAATCCCCTCGATTGCATCGATCAGTACGTTAATGTCATTCACATCTGGTAAGTTATCGATTAATACGGTCTCATCTGTCATAATTGCTGCTGCAAGAATTGCAAGTGCCGCGTTCTTGGCACCGCCGATTTCCACTTCTCCCACAAGCGGATGACCGCCCTTAATAATATACTGTTCCATTAATTACACCTCATTAATATTTATATGAATCTCTAATTACAATAAATCTTTTGTTCAATATTTATAACTATCTCAAATTGTACATAAATTTCTGCATCACAATATAACCCCAAAAGGGTTCGCGCCTATTATAGCACAAATTTCTCAATTGTAAAATATTTTTTACAGTTATGTAATTTTATTGTAACATATTTCAATTGTTCTATCTATACTTGTGCACTTTTACTCCCCTAATGCATCTAATACCGATTCAATCGTATCTTCCAGCTTCTGATTATCTTCACACACTGTAATATCTGCATACTTTTCAAAAAGCTTTACTCTTTCATCATACAGATCTTTGAGCGTCTGTCCGTCACGCAGTACCACTCCACGGCCTTTGGCGTTTTTAAGTCTGCTGTTTATTGTCTCAAAGGATGCCTGTAAATATACGACTTTGCCGATTTCTTTATAATGTTTCATCGCATTTTCACAATATACTACGCTGCCTCCCGGCGAGATAACAGTACGTTCCGCTTTCACCTGTGCATTGACCCGGTCTTCTACTTTCAGGAAGCCATCCGGTCCAACGTCAGCAATAATATCTTTCAGAAGTTTTCCTTCTGATTCCTGGATCAGAATATCCGTGTCTACAAATCTGTATCCCAGTCTCTTTGCAATTACCACACCAACTGTACTTTTCCCGACTGCCGGCATTCCGATAAAAATAATGTTATTATCTGCCATGATGTGCCCTCCTGTATGTTATGTTCTGATTTTTTCTTTCATTTGAAAACTATAATTATCATCGCACAGTATAACATACAAGAGGGCGAAGTGGAAGTTTTTTTCCAGATGCCCTCTTGTAGATCAATATATTTTTTTACGTATCTCTCTATGTTCCACACGTCTCCTGCAAAGTTCCTGATATGTCATAACCTCGATCAGATCCATAAGCCAGGCACCCGGGTTCTCTTCTTCCTTCTCCGCCTTATCATAGATCCTGCGGCACATCAGACGAAGCTGCAGGCGGTCCGGATATTCATCATACATCATACTTCCGTCATATTCCATTCTGTCACATTCCTCTTCCATATAAGGAAGTACTCTCTTCGCCGTATCCGGGTAAATGCTTTTCATATAGTCATAGTCTCTTCTCGCATTCCGGTCATCATTATACAGCAGCGGAACCGGATAAGCCATATAGAACGGTAATTTGTTCTCCATAATCCTGATTGCTCCTTGGCGGTTCTATCTGTATTAAGATATGCACGGGGACATCAATCGGTGAATGAGAAACTATCTCTTCTAATTGAATGTTATCTCATATTTTTCAATATTAACGGTTGCCGCTTCATCACTAGTAAATATAATTTCATTTGCTTCCAATGGCGTAGGAATGACCACACTTGCCGTCTGTTCTCCATCATTAATAAATAATTCTACAGAATATCTGTCCATGATAAAATGTAGTTTCGGCGCATGATGTTTTTCCACAATTTCTATCTTTCTCACACAGACAACATCTGCATTTACACCACTGTAGGTCCGGTCAATTTCAATCTGTTGTTTTTCCGGATAATATGTAAATGTTGTTGTATATTCTTCATTATGTGCCACATCTACCTTGAACTCCCGGCCTTCTACATTCGTAAGTTCTACCGTCATGTCAATCACCCGGCCATTGATACCATCCAAAGACATCTGTCCGCTAATTTTCTGTTCTGTATAGATGATTGGATTTTTCTTATACTTTTCCAGTTCTCTCACCGGACTTTGCCAGATTTTCCCATCTTTGATTTTTAATTCTCTTGGGAGTGTCATCATTCCCTGCCATTTCTGTCCTTTTGTCATGACACGTGCATCCCACGACTTCATCCATGCGACCATGATCCGCCTGCCATCCGGAAGCTCTGTTGTCTGTGGTGCATAAAAGTCCAGTCCATAATCTAGGCTTCTCTTTTTCTCCCATGCAAAATCCGATATTTCTTTTTCTGCATCTCCAATAATATAAATGGAATTATGACCGTTATGAAATTCGTACTTTTGAGCATGCATATTCTGCGGAGAACAAATGATTACAGGATACCCGTCTACTTCCAAATAATCCGGACACTCTAACATATCTCCATTCTTTCCGTCATTTCTCAAAAGAACTTTTTCATACCGCCAGTTTTTATAGTCCGCACTGCTAAATAAGACTATTTGCCCACAATTTTCCTCATAGCGATTGCCTACAACGCAATAATATCTGCCATCCTTTTTCCATATCTTCGGATCACGGAAGTCTTTTCTGTCAAATTTCTCCGGCATGATATCTCCTTTTATAACTGGATTATCCTGCCATTTTTCATAAGTCTTCCCATCTCCAATGGCAATGCACTGATTCTGGATTTCTTTTCCGTCTTTCTGGCTTACTCCTGTATAAAGCAGCACATGCTTTCCATCAGCTTCTACTGCACTTCCCGAGAAACATCCAATGTGATCATAATCCTGATCAGGTGCCATAGCTACCGGATATGCTTCCCATTTTACCAGATCTTCGGTCACTTGATGCCCCCAGTGCATCGGTCCCCATTCTGTTTTATATGGATAGAACTGATAGAATAAATGTACTTTTCCCTGATATACAGAGAAACCATTCGGGTCATTCATCCATCCTGTTTCCGGTGTCACATGGAATAATGATTTTTCTTTTTCATCTATGTGATTCCGTCTGATATATTCATTGGCTTTTTCAAGCATACGTTCTTCCTCTTTTATTCTAAATTATTCTGCTCCGATCACCTGCTCTGTTTCCTTATCAAAGAAATGCATCTTATGTGGCATAAAGGTAAATTCCACCTCATCTCCCACCTGGCTTACTTCATATTTTGATACTCTTGCAATCGTTACGCTTCCTCCGAAGTCAAAATACAGATTATTCTCATTTCCCATAATCTCTGTATTGTCAATAACTGCTTTCTGATGACTTCCATAGACATCCAGATTAGTTGTATCGAACTTGATATCTTCTCCTCTGATTCCCATGATAACTTCTGAGTATCCCGCAATACGTTTTGCAATTGCTTCCGGAAGTTCCACTGTATTGCCATCTGCAAATATCAATTTCTTTCCGTCTACTTTCACATCATAAAAATTCATCTGCGGAGATCCTATAAATCCCGCAACAAATTTATTCACCGGATGTTCGTACAGATCCATCGGTTTTCCAACCTGCTGGATCACACCATCTTTCATGATTACAATGCGGTCTGCCATTGTCATGGCTTCTACCTGGTCATGTGTAACATAGATGGTTGTACTTCCAAGATTTCTATGTAACTTGCTGATCTCATTTCTCATGCTGACACGCAGTTTTGCATCCAGGTTAGAAAGTGGCTCATCCATCAGAAAGACTTTCTGGTCTTTTACAATCGCTCTTCCAAGTGCCACTCTCTGTCTTTGTCCACCTGATAAATTCTTAGGCTTACGGTAACGATATTCTTCGAGTCCCAGGATATCAATTGCCCAGTCTACTTTTTTCTTGATCTCATCTGCCGGAACCTTCATGTTCTTCAATCCATAAGAAATATTTTTTTCTACCGTCATATGTGGATACAGTGCATAGTTCTGGAACACCATAGAGATTCCTCGATCCGCCGGTGCAACCTCATTCACACGTTTTCCATCAATAAAAAGGTCTCCACTTGTAATCTCTTCAAATCCTGCGATCATTCGGAGTGTTGTGGATTTACCACATCCGGATGGTCCGACAAATGCGATAAATTCTTTTTCTTCTATATCTAAGTTAAAGTCTGTCACGGAATTCTTATCGTTTCCTGCATATTTTTTACATATATTTTTAAATTCGATAAAGCTCATCTTTTAGCCCTCCTTGGAACCTGTTGATATTACACCCTCTACGATCTGTTTTGAGAAGAGTGAATAGATAATAATGACCGGAATTGTTACCATTGTGATAACTGCAAGGGTCTGTCCTGTTGTTGTGTTATCATTTGATGTAATCGCATTCAGACCAATCTGTGCAGTCAGAAGATCACTGGATGTAAATACAAGTGACGGCCACAGATAATCATTCCATACATTCAGGAATGTAAATACACTAACCGTTGCCACTACACTCTTTGACATTGGAAGAACCATAGTAAAAAAGTATTTTACCGGTCCACAGTGATCTAACTGTGCCGCCTCATATACATCATCCGGAAGTCCCAGGAATACCTGACGGAACAGGAAAATGTTAAACGGATTCACGATCATTGGAAGTACATATCCAAGCACCGTATTCAGAAGTCCAAGTTTTGCAATGATCAGGAAATGTATCGTAATGATCGTCTCCATCGGTACGATCATCAGAAGCATAATGATCAGAAGCCAGCGTTCTCTGAATGGAAAATTAATCTTAGCCAATGCATATCCTGCCAGTCCATTTACAATTACACCAAGTACGATCAATATTGCTGCATAGAACAAGGTATTACACATATATCGTACAAATCCTGTATTTGTTAATACAGATACATAATTTTCAAAGAAATTGCCGTTCAATGCCGGTGGAATGAATGCCGCCATACTGTTCATATCAGCAGTGATTACCGCGTCTGGTTTGAATGAGTTTGCCAGCATCCAGATAACCGGGAACAGGAACAACAATGATACGATCAGAAGTACGACCGTCAGTATCCAATTATTTCTTTTTTGCTTTTTTGTTAACATTCTGATCCTCCGTATCTCTTGTTGCGTTTGTCTGGATCACGGTCAGTATCATTACAAAGAATGCGAATACAATAGCCATTGTAGATGCCAGTCCAATTTCCCAGTTAACAGTACCTGTTTCATATATATCATACACAACCGTATACGTTGAATTCGATGGTCCTCCTCCGGTCATAACCATTGGCTGTACCAACATACGGAATGCTCCGATCGTAATCGTAATTAAAACGAACACACACAATGGTTTCAATTCCGGCAGGGTAATGTCCTTGAATTTCTGCCACGGTGTTGCATGGTCCATCTCGGCCGCTTCATAAAGTGCCGGATTGATTGCCTGGATTCCTCCCAGGAAGATAATCATCTGATATCCCATTCCCTGCCATGCACTCATGATCGCGATGGATGGAAGTGCCTGACTGGCACTGTTGATGAATGGCTGTGCATCAATTCCAAAGAAAGAAAGGATTGCATTCATAATTCCTTCCGGGCTGTAGATCTGGATCCACAGTGTTGACACAACAGCAAGTGACATGACCACCGGAACAAAGAATGCTACTTTGAAATACTTCTTACAATGCGTCACTTTATTAATCAGAAGTGCCAGCACAAGCGCTCCAATTCCCTGCAGCGGAACAATAATGATCACAAACTTTACGGTATTAAAAAATGCCTGTGAAAACACATCATCTTTAAAAATCTGAATATAGTTGTCCAGTCCGACAAAATGCGTCAGTCCCGGATTTAAAGCAAAGAAATCAGTAAAACTGAAAATCAATGTCAGGATCATTGGCAGGAATAAAAATATCGTAAGTAACACAAGTGCCGGTCCAAAAAACGCCATTCCCATAATGGATTCTGTTCTTTTCTTCATTATTTCATCACATAACGCTTTAATTTTGCGTTAATCCTTTCTACAGATTTATCCAGTTCTGTCTTCGCATCTTTATCGGTAAGCACCGAATTTTCCAGTACTTCCTGTACCGATGCACTAACCTGTGGATATACAGGTGTTTTTGATCTTGGATGTCCATATTTACTGAGCTGATGATATAAGGCTTTATAATTCTCATCTTCTTCAAAAATCGGACTGCTCTCAAACGCTTCATATGTAGATGGGAAACTCTTACTTTCATCCCACAGGCGCTTTCCACTTTCTACACCACTCATCCACTGTACCAGCTTTGTCGCACCTTTTAGTTTCTTCGTCTTTGATGATGCCGCAAATGCCCAGGAACCGGTTGGTGTATATCTTCCGCCATCCCAGTTATCGGATACTACATATGGTGCAACTCCAAGGTTTACATCCGGATAGTTATTATAGATTGTATTTACTTCCCATGCCCCGTCGAACTTAAATGCTGCTCTTCCGCTTTCGAACAGGTCTGTGATCTGTACTTTAGACATATATCCATTATCCAAAAACGATTTAAAATAATTCACTGTTTCCAGATTCTCTTTTGAATTGAATACACCGTTCACCTTCAGTCCATCTTTACTTACAAAGTCACCGCCATTTGACCAGAAAAACGGTGCATAATAATAAATCGTAGCTTCTCCTGTCGGGAAAGTCATATCCAGCGCATAACCTTTTTTCTTCTCTACTACCGGCTGTACTTTCTTTAACACCTTTGTGAATTCACTCCATGTCCATGGGTGATCTGCATCTGGAACTTCTACACCCGCTTCTGCGAGAATATCTTTGTTATAATAAAGTCCCACGCTGGATTCCATTGCTCCAAGCGCATAGAGCTTGTTATTATACGTTCCCTGCTGAATAATGGAATCCAGATACACGCTCTTTTCTTCGTCTGTTAATTTTGCAAGCGGCTGGATAATTCCGTTCTCTGCATATGCCGCTATATTAGGGCCATCAACAGTAAGCACATCCGGCAGATCTCCTGACATCACGGATGCATTGATCTTATCCGAATAGCCTCCACCACTGTCATTTCGTGGAATAAATTCAATATCTGCAAAATATTTCCCATCATATTTCTTATTAAATGCATCTACAGATTTCCTGTAGCACTGTCCTTCTTCTGTGTCTTCGATTGAATGTACCCAGATAGAAAGATATTCTTCGCCTTTGTCATATCCCTTTACTTCTCCTGGTTGCGGCTGTTTATCTCCACACCCCGTCAATGCCATTGCAAAGAATGCTGCCAGCAGTACCCCTACTGTTCGTTTCTTCATAGCTTTCTCCTTTCAGATTCACGATTGCGTAACCAGTTAAGTAACCGGTTACTTTATATGTTCATAATACTATCCAGAGTCTTACTTGTCAATAGATTTCAAAGAAAAAAGTTACCGGTTACTTAACCAGTTATTTTTCATTTGATTTTTTTCAATGCACTTGCTATACTGATAATATACATTATAAGGAAGAGGATTTACATGAAACAGAAAAAAGTAACTTTTGCAGATATAGCCGCTTATACAGGCTTTTCAAAAACTACCATTTCCAGATATTTTAATAATCCGGATTCTCTGACTCTTGAAAATCAGGAAAAAATCACTCATGCACTGGATGTCCTTGGATACCAGGAAAATAAGCTCGCCAAAGTACTGGCTAATGGAAAAAGTGAATTTGTTGGAATTATCATCCCCAACCTGTATCTTCACTATTACTCTGAGATGTTAAACCAGTTACTTTCTACTTACGAAAAGTATAATTATAAATTTCTTGTATTCATTGGAAATAATAAAAAAGAGATTGAAGAAAAATATATTCATGAACTGATGGCTTATAAGATTGAGGGACTTATTGTCTTAAGCAATACCATTTCGTCTGAAGAACTTGCTTCTTATAAACTCCCGGTTGTCACGATTGAGCGGGAATGTGACCATGTCTGCAGCGTGTCTACAGACAACTATCTGGGTGGTGTTCAGGCAACCAGTTTGTTGATACGTAATAACTGTGATGTCATTTTACATATCAATTCCATATTTTCTGATACCCTCCCGACTTATGGGTGTATTCAGGGATTTGAAGATATCTGTAATGAGCATCATATTACTCACGAACTGATCCAAAGAAATATGGGAAACACTTATCAGCAAACTTTAGCTCAGCTAAAGAATATATTTAATGAAATTGAAGAGAAATATCCGGCACAAAAAAAGGGAGTCTTTCTTGCGAATGACACTTATGCCAGTATGTTCCTGAACCTGATATTCCAGAAATACGGAAAACTTCCGAAGGATTATCAGATTGTCGGATTCGATGATTCTCCTATTGCAAGCGAAGCTATCCTTCCAATCACAACCGTTGGACAGCAGATTGAGAAAATTGCACAGACTGCCATGGAGCTTCTGGTTCTCCAGATGAATGAAATGAAAAAAAGAAAACCAACTCCTTTAAAAGAGCCGGTTCATAAGCAGATTACGCCTGTATTGATCCGACGTGATACTACGGAATAATACCGGTAGTGAGCAAATGATAAATTCCCTGAAGTTTTATTATTCACTTCAGGGAATTCTTTTGACAAATTCTATATTTGGCTTTTTAATTTCTCAACCACTTTTTGAATTATGTTTATATCTTCTTCTAATTCATCTGCTATCTGTTCTGTTGATTTTCCTTTTTTCAATTTCTTCTTTATTATTTTTTCTAAGAGTATCCGCTTTCCAATTTCGATTCCATCCTGTCTTCCAATCTCGATTCCATCCTGTCTTCCAGCCTCATACTCTGCTTTCCGCAGTTTCTTTTCTTCAAACTCTTTGTCATATTCATAGATGCTCACTTTGATCACCTCAGTCTTATTCTTCAATAAAAACTCTGCCAGGATTCCTTCTTCTATGCATTCGTCAACTGCTCTCGTAACTGCTTCTTCTAAAGAGACATCCTGTTTCGCCGCATATTTTCTTACTCTGGCGACATACTGTGCATATTCCTTTAATGTTCTACAATGTTCCATCAAATCTGAACTGTGGCCATCATTCACATTCAGCATAGTCACTCTTAACTCCAGATCTGGATTTTCTGTTGGATTCTCGTATGCAGAAGATAATCGGAACTCACTACGATCTTCTACTTCTTTTGTTCCATTATAAAATACTAAAAATCTTGGCGTTGGTATCTTTTGTATCACAGTTGAATATAATGATTTTCGAACCACTAATCGTTGATACTCATCCGCAATATAAAACAAATTTCTAAGTGGAATATTCGGATTATACGTTGACTGATGTTCATATAAATATAAATTCATATCCATGATAAACGCCAGATCATTTTTCATTCCCATATAAATCGCATTTTCCAATGTAACAACCTGCAACTCTTCCGGATCTGTGTACTCTCTTCCATTCACCGCATTGTACAATGATAACAAATTCTCTTTGTTATGATACAACATTCTAAAAATTGTATCTTTGTACATCCTTTTTGCCTTTAGCTGCCGGTTATTTACCTGATACTTCTTGCTCCGTCTCTTTTGATTCTTTCTTTTCGCCATATTCAGTTTCCTCCTGTATGCAGGAGGATGTCTTTTTACTCTTTCAGTCATCTCCTGCTTTTTTACAATTGATTGGTATGAAAGCATAGATTTCTGAAATAAAATTAGATTATAGATGGTATATGTTTATTTTTATATACCTTGGAATTTTTGAAATATGCTTTGGTATATGTTAACACACAGATAAATATTAATCAATATATTTTTCCATCTTTTATTATGACATGTAATTAAAAAACTTAACAATACGGTATTACAAGATAATATTTTTTTCTTGTTTCAATTCTATATACAGAATTTTTTGTATCCCATGAAATATAATAAAACCCCGGGATAATCTTTTGCGTATCAACATCCACTATTTGCTTTTGTGTTTCTTCATTCTTTTGATATACTATTTCTTTTTTAACTTTTGGAGCAGACCATCCAAAATATACAATATAAATACGTGTACCATTTTCACATTTATGCCGGCGTGCTGGTCCTAACTCGTATAATTCATCAAAAGAATTTACACTCTGTCTCGTTACTAATCCATCTTTCATGAAGGCAATTGGTCCATATATATACAAAAATACGATTCCAATTATGAGCAAACATAATATTTTGATTTTATTATTCTTTAACATGCGGCACCTCCTAAAACAGAGTATATTTTTAAATAAAGCTCCTATTTTTAGATTAGAATAACATTCCTTATTTTATTTTCAATATGTATTTTAGAAATGCTCAATTTTTATAAAACTTCTACAACTCTTTCATCTTTCCAAGAATCTTCTGAGTAAAATGCTTCATGATTGCATTATATAATCTCATGTTCTGCTCTTGCTTTATCTTCCTTTCTCACCAGAATTTCATATTCATATGCCTTATCCTGATCTACTCCGATACTTCCAAATTGGGATCTCTTCGTTCCTTTTCCCTGAAAAAGCCACTCTGAGTCCTGATTTCTTACTTTATGTTTGTATGGAATCTTCGCCAGATCCAGCGCATCCCGGATCTCGTTGAACCGCTTCATGTCATGTCCGATATAGATAGATTCTGTCATTAATTTCATAGGCCGATCCTCTTTTCGTAATTTCTTAATTTTGATTATACTCTATTCTTTTGGGCGATTCTATAACAACTTTCTTAATATTTCTTATCTTGATACAAGCAAAAAGCTGCCCTGTACTTCTACAGCAGCAGCCTTTCACCATTATCCTTCAGCAGTTTTTTCGTTCTGTATCTTTTCTTCCCACGTCTGCATATACTTCACCTCTGTCTTCTCATTTGCTCTGATCTGACAAACACGTCTATGCATTTCTTGAATCCGTTTACTTTCGCATGCCCCTGACACTTCATCTGTACTATGTTGCATATACTTCAAAAGTTCTATCAGCTCTGATGGTACCAACTCTGGATGTTCCCCTCTGGTATTTAAAAATATCCTCGTTGCTCCATCATCCAGTTTCAATTCCGGGATCTCCTCACATTTCATCTGAAATGTGTAACGATATAAGCCATATCCAAACAAATCAAATGGCGTAATCATCACAACCAGGACTTCATTCAACAAGTTGAAATCAGCGGCTCCCGGTGGTAATGGTTTACTGTCAATGATTTGTCCAGCAAGTTTAATTCTTTTAATGATCTTCTTTGGTCCATAAGTAGCTCTCCTCTCTTATACAGGTATGTTCCCTGTAAAGAAGAGCTGTTTATCTTTATGGATATGATAACACAGAGTTTATATATATACCAGTATATACAGTCAACTTCTTTTATCAGGCATGCATTATCTGTTTGTTGTATTGTTCATTTTAGATTCTTTCCCGATTATCTGGGTCTAAAATAAATGAATGGTAACTATAGATACAGTGCAGATATTAGAATTCATCTGCGTATCGATACAATAACATGCCTGATTTTTATTTTCAATATTCATTTTGAAAATGCTGATTTTTTGTGAACTTTCTACAACTCTTTATAAACTCATAGCAAAAAATCCGCAGATGCAAGCTGGAAGGCTTATCCCTGCGGATTTCTTCAATATAGGCTTTTACTCCTTCTCTTTGTACTGAAGAAGAATTACAAAAGGCGTTCCCACTACACACCCAATCAGCCACGAAATACCACATATAATCCCATATTCCAGAATTATCATCCGGATAATATCTTTCTTTTCTTCTCCGAATACCATAAACATTCCATAATCTTTGATTCTTATCCGGTTATAATTGCTTACTGTATAGCTGATCAAAATCAGACCAATAAACAGCAATATATACATGTACGTCTGAATTGCAATTCCCAGTTGTGACCGGACTCTTTCTTCCATACTCATCGTTCCAAGAGCCAATTCTTTAACTCCAAGAAACACGAATAATATAATTGCAGCTAAAATAGTACTCATAAAACATACAATACTATTACGCACATTCTTTTTTAATATTTTCAATAATACTTTCATATACTATTCCTTTAAAGAAAAATGTTTCCCCATCTCTTGTCATCTACTTTCAACTTCTATTTGTTCTCCTGCCGGCCTGTTCCTTCTTGCCCCAACCAGATACAGAATTGCTGGACCAAAATTAACAATAATTCCAATAATTAAAATTGGGAAATCTGATGTTTTCAAAAAAGCTTTTCCATTATCTATTGCAATAATAATTTCATTGCAATACATTAACAAATTAACACCCATATAGATAACAATTCCTGCTATTAACTGTTTTGTTTTTTCTGTATTATTACAGTTTGCTTCCCCATAATGTCCCAGATACCAGATGCCTATTGAAATTGCAAGCATCCATAATGTGTGTACACGTTCTCCAGCCAAAAAACAAACATTAATCAAACAACCTACAATTCCCCAAAGTCCCAACAATTGAAAATATATCGAAGTTCCTCTAATTAATTTCCGTCCTCCCGGTGCTCTGATTCCTCCTACAGAATAAATCAGATCATCACAAAATTCATGAACCGACTTTCCCAGTACTGTTTCAAAATTTTCATTACGCTCCTGTGCTTCTTCCGCCATTCCAGTGATATCTTCAATCATTTGGTTAATTTCTTTTTCTGTAAGTGGGAATGTCTTGATGTATTTTTTCATCTTCCTGACCATTCTTTTATTTTTCTTCGTCAACATAATCTACTCCTCCTTTTTCAAAATTCTATTTACTGATGATTGTACTTCCGTCCAGCATTTAATAAACTCCTGCAAATATGCCTCTCCTTCAGCCGTTAATGAATAATACTTTCTTTTTGGTCCAAGCGGCGATGGTCGTAGTTCTGAAGAAATCATCCCTTTCTTTTCCAATCGTACGAGTAATGGATAAATACTTCCCTCTTTTACATCTTCAAATCCGAACTCTGTCAATGTCGTTACAATCTCATATCCGTATGTAACCGTCTCGGATAAAATCTGCAAGATACATCCTTCTAAAGTTCCCTTCATTAATTGTGATTTATCATACATGTTTCCACCTACCTTGTATACTATAGTAGTTCTTAACTATATTGTATCACGCAGTAGTGGTTTGTCAATGAATTTGCGTACAATAAGAATGGGTTTCTAACTATTTTTCCGGCTTATTCTGACATAAAAAAAATCCACAGATTTAAGCTTTTCAACTTATATCTGCGGATTTTTTATCTGAGAATTTCTCAGTATTCCTACTCCTTTTCTTTGTAATGATGCGCTTCCTCTAGCATCATATCTTTCACCTTCATCAGACGGATCTGGGTGCTTCGTTCATTTTCATCCAGCTTCATGGTAATATACTTGATATTCTTCTGCGCTTCCGGAATGATCACATGTTCCAGGGCGTTGACACGTCTTCGGGTCTTCTCGATTTCAGCCGCCATAAGCTGGCAGGCTTTTTCTGTCTCTGCAAGCTTTAACATATCCGGAAGGATATCTGCAAGAGATTTTACAGCTCCGTCCAGATCACTGGATGTAAATGCAAATCCATACGAATAAATATCATTCGCATCGGCGGTTCTTGTCTTCGTCTCGAATACAGGAATGTCTACACTCATGACATTCTTCTGTCCGACTTCCAGATCCACCTCCTGCTTCGGCGCCATCAGTGCCGTGTTCAGGGTTGCTTCGTCCATTCCGGCTTTGGCTATGACGAAGTTCTTATTGGCCGAACGGATACCCGCTTCTACCTTCTCCCGAAGTTCCATGTTCACTTTTACCAGATCCAGGAACTGACGCATCAGTTCATCTCGTTTATCTTTCAGAAGTTTGTGACCTTTTATGGCTGTGACCAGTTTCTTCTTGGTTCTGGTCAGTTCCATACGGGTAGGGGTTACCTGGGTTGACGCCATAGTATCACTCCTTTCTATACTTTTTTATACCGGACGCCATGCCGGCTCGAATCCGCTTCGCATAACTTACTATTTACCATAGTATAAATCCAAGAACTTATCATCAATTCGCTTAAGCTCTGCTCTAGGCAGCATAGACAGCAGCTTCCATCCGATCTCCAGTGTCTCTTCGATCGGTCTGTCGGTATCGTATCCCTGTGATACATATTCTTTTTCAAATGCATCTGCGAATTTCGCATATACCAGGTCAATATCGGTAAGAGCTGCCTCTCCTAAAATAGTCATTAATTCTTTCGCATCTTTTCCTCGCGCATATGCCGCAAATAACTGGTTCATGGTATTTGCATGATCGGCTCTTGTCTTACCTTCTCCGATTCCCTTATCTTTCAGACGGGACAGGGATGGCAATACATCGATCGGCGGTTTGATACCTTTACGGTACAAATCACGGCTTAAGATGATCTGGCCTTCGGTGATGTATCCGGTAAGATCCGGGATTGGATGCGTCTTGTCATCTTCCGGCATGGTCAGGATCGGAATCAGTGTGATACTTCCCTTCTTGCCATTCTGTCTTCCGGCTCTTTCATATAACGTTGCAAGGTCGGTGTACATATATCCAGGATATCCACGACGTCCCGGTACTTCCTTACGTGCAGCAGATACTTCTCGGAGTGCATCTGCATAGTTGGTAATATCTGTCATAATTACCAGTACATGCATGTCTTTTTCGAATGCAAGATACTCGGCTGCTGTCAGTGCCATACGAGGTGTGGAAATACGCTCGATTGCCGGGTCATTTGCCAGGTTGACGAACAATACCGTTCTGTCGATAGCTCCTGTCTCTTTGAAAGATTCTACGAAGAAGTTCGACTCTTCGAATGTGATACCCATAGCGGCAAATACTACGGCAAATTTCTCATTGCTTCCGCGTACCTTTGCCTGCTTTGCAATCTGTGCTGCCAGGTTGGCATGTGGAAGTCCGGATGCCGAGAAGATCGGAAGCTTCTGTCCACGAACCAATGTGTTCAGTCCGTCAATAGCCGATACACCTGTCTGGATAAACTCTTCCGGATAGCTTCTTGCCGCCGGGTTCATAGGCAGACCGTTGATATCACGTCTTTCATCCGGCAGGATCTCCGGTCCCCCGTCGATCGGGCGGCCCAGTCCGTCGAAGACACGTCCAAGCATATCTTCCGATACACCAAGCTCCATGCTTCGTCCCAGAAAACGTACTTTACTGTTACTTAAGTTGATACCCGTGGCACTTTCGAATAACTGCACCAGTGCATCATTTCCATTGATCTCCAGAACCTTACAGCGGCGCTTCTCACCGCTTGCAAGTTCGATCTCACCTAATTCATCATAAGCTACATTTTCAACGCCGCGTACCAGCATCAGAGGTCCGGCAACTTCCTGTATGGTTCTATATTCTTTTGGCATAATTTAGAAGTCCTCCTTCCCGAATGCAGCCGCAACTTCCTTGTCCAGTTCTTCTTCTACATTCTTATATTCACTTTCGATATCGGCGTCTGTTGTATATTTATAACGGCCGATCTTTTCTCTTACCGGCATGGCAATCAGTGCGTTCATGTCCGCACCCTTGTTCAGTGCGTCGACCGATTTCTCATAAAATGCCAGTACCAGTTTCATCATCAGATACTGCTTGCGAAGCGGTGTGTAAGTGTCAATCTCATGGAAGGAATTCTGATGTAAGAAGTCCTCACGGATGGATCTTGCCGCTTCCATCTTCAGACGGTCGGTCGGTGACAGGGCATCCATACCTACCATCTGTACGATCTCATTTAACTCGGCTTCTTCCTGAAGGATTGTCATCATCTTCTGACGGTCTTCCATCCAGTCCGCTGCCACTTCCTCGTTGAACCAGTTTGCCATATTGTCAACATACAGTGAATAACTGGTCAGCCAGTTGATGGCTGGGAAATGTCTCTTATACGCAAGTGCGGAATCCAGTCCCCAGAATACCTTTACAATACGAAGAGTTGCCTGTGATACCGGTTCGGAGATATCACCACCCGGAGGAGATACCGCTCCGATAACTGAAAGTGCACCTTCTCTTCCTTCTTTACCAAGGGATACCACATGTCCGGCTCTTTCATAGAACTGCGCCAGACGGGAACCTAAGTATGCCGGGTAACCTTCTTCACCAGGCATTTCTTCCAGACGTCCCGACATCTCTCGAAGTGCCTCTGCCCAACGGGATGTAGAATCTGCCATCAGCGCTACAGAATATCCCATATCACGGAAATATTCTGCGATCGTGATTCCGGTATAGATGGAAGCCTCACGGGCTGCAACCGGCATATCCGATGTATTTGCGATCAGCACGGTTCTTTCCATCAGGGACTGTCCGGTCTTCGGGTCTTTCAGTTCCGGAAATTCGTTCAGAACATCGGTCATCTCATTACCACGTTCTCCGCATCCGATATAGACCACGATATCTGCCTCTGCCCACTTAGCCAACTGATGTTGGATAACTGTCTTGCCGCTTCCGAAAGGTCCCGGAACAGCTGCCACACCACCTTTGGCGATTGGGAAGAATGTATCGATAACACGCTGACCGGTTACCAGTGGTTTTACCGGCGGCAGCTTCTTCTGATACGGACGGCCCTTTCGTACCGGCCATCTCTGCATCATCGTCAGTTCTTTGTCACCTTTTTCGGTAGCGATCACTGCTACCACTTCTTCTACGGTAAATGTTCCGGCTTTGATCTCTTTTACCGTTCCTTTTACTCCATAAGGAACCATGATCTTCTGCTGTACAACGATGGTCTCCTGCACAGTTCCGAGTACGTCACCTGCTTCGACCTCATCACCGGCTTTTGCGACCGGTACAAATTCCCATTTCTTATCACGTTTTAACGAAGCAACTTCCACGCCTCGCTTTAAGTTATTTCCGGAGATTTTCATAATGTCATCCAGCGGTCTCTGGATTCCATCGTATATACTTGTGATCAGTCCGGGTCCAAGTTCTACTGACATTGGTACTCCCATAGACTCTACCGGCTCTCCAGGTCCAAGTCCTGATGTCTCCTCGTATACCTGGATGGATGCCTCATCTCCGTGAATCTCTATGATCTCTCCGATCAGACGCTGGCTGCTTACACGTACCACGTCAAACATGTTGGCGTCACGCATACCTTCTGCAATGACCAGCGGTCCTGCTACTTTTTTAATCGTTCCTGTACTCATACGGACGAATCAACCTCCTTTAGCTGCCAAATATAATATCGGAACCGACAGCCTGCTCTACCGATTTCTTCACACCTGCAACTCCGGCGCCTGTATTTCCGGCGATACCCGGGATCTGAATGATCGCCGGTGTGACCTGTTCCTGATATTTTTCTATCTCATGCGTTAACTCAGCGGCAAGCTTCTCTGTGATATAGATGATTCCATATCCTCCCTGTGCCAGCTGGTGTAATTTCTCTGCGGCTTCCTCACGGGTCTGGACGGCAAATGTATCAAGGCCCAGTGCTGCGAATCCGAAGATGCTGTCGTAATCGCCTAATACTGCAATCTTATACATACATTTTCCTTACCCTTTCCCGGATCGAATCATCCGGCAGTTCATTCTGCTTTCCGGATAAAATGATTCGTACCGTTTTAATCTCATTCTGTCTTGCAATTACATAGGCGATTACCGGTCCTATCGTAAATGCATGATATTTCTCCGGGCTTATCGTCTGGATGATCCGATTGTCACACCATCTTTCGAATGCTGACGGCGACTCTGCCAGTGCTTCCGCACCTTCTGCATAAGCCGTTCCTCTTAAGTATTCGCAGATGGCGTCCATACCGCTAAGTGCTGCTTTCGATAACTGGCTCACACTTAAAGAATCACATTCTGCCATTGCCCGTTTCATAAATTCCGTTGATTTTGCGGTCTTCTGTGACCGGACGGCAATCTTGATATCCGCCACTGCCACTGTGGATTCTGCATAATCCTGTATGATCTTATCCGGTGATGCTTTACCTGCCTGATAGATGGCATCCAGTGCCGCCCGGTCTATGATCACGTCACAGAGCTGCCCGTCTCCGGTATGAAGAAGTGTCTCGTATGCTTCTTCTCCTGCGATCCGCATACTGTCCGGAAGCTTTCCGAAATCTCTGTCTTCTACGATCTTTCGCATCTCTTCCCCGGGAATCCGAACATCTTCATAATAGATATGCCGGTTCTTATCTCCGGTGCATACTTCCTTGACCGCTGCCTTTAAATTATGAAAAAGCTTCGGATAAGAAAGCACATCGAAATGTTCCATTCCGATCGACAGGTCTTTGACTACTTCCCATGTCTTTTCTTCTTCTCTCGTCAGGATTTTTTCCGCATCCCCGCTGCTTTCGTTATCTCCCCATCCCTTCTCTTCTAAGAACTGCAATGCCTGATCATAACTCTGGCACGCGATCAGCTGGTCGATGGTACTGTCAGAGAACAGGGATACTTCCAGGGCACGGATTCTTGCGACCGCATAGGTATATTGTTCACTCATGTTGTCCCTCCATATCATACAAAGAGCATCCGGTGAACGATGTCCGCAAGTTCATCCCGCTTCGCATCGAACATTGCCCTGATCGTACAGTTCTCTTCAATTCCACCGTACGCAAGAATGAATCCATTGTCAATATTATCTCTGCCCGCTCCGGCTACAGTAAGTTTTCCTCCCTTTGCCAGAGCTATTTCTTCAATTTCTTTGCCAAATCCTACCGGCATATTTTCCAGATCTTTTACGGAGAAATAGATCTCTCCCTCCTGCGGAAGTACGTATGCTTCCAGAATAGACAGGAGCATCTGGTAATACTCATCCGGCGCAAGACTTATAACCTTTTCATATGCCTTCTCGATGATCTCTGCGATCATCTCCTGCTTTGCTTCCAGAAGTCTCGTTCTTCTCTGAAGATCGATGGCTGACTTCACACGCTCTTTCTGTGCGGCAACTTCCGCTTCAGACTTCTTCAGGATCTGTTCTGCCTGTGCGGCTCCTTCTGCCTGCGCCTGAGTCTTCATCTGTTCTGCCTGCGCTTTCGCATCTTCGATCTTTACATTTGCCGTCTCTTTTGCCTCGTCAAGGATCTGACTTTTGATCTTCTCTAATCCAGCCATTTTCCTTCACACTCCTTCTATACCTGAATTGCTGTTACGGAAAGGATAGAAATCAGAAGTGCAAGGATGGCATATGTCTCAACCATTGCAGGGAACAGCATTGCTTTACCGAACTGATCCGGCTTCTTTGCTACGATTCCGATTGCTGCCGCTGCTGTCTGTCCCTGTGCTTTTCCTGAAATCAGACCTACAATTCCGATTGGAAGGCAAGCTGCAAGAATCAGAAGTCCGGTCTTCGGATCCAGATCTGCTGCGCCGCCGCCAAGAAGTCCGATCTTAGATAATGTAATAAATCCAACCAGCAATCCGTAGATTCCCTGTGTACCAGGAAGCAGCTGCATGATCAATACTTTTGCGAATTTGCTTGGGTCTTCTGTTACAACTCCGGACGCTGCCTGTCCTGCAATACCTACTCCGATCGCAGATCCTGCACCTGCCAGAAATACTGCCACTGCCGCACCAAGAAGTGCATATACCATTCCCATATCATTCCAAATACTCATATCTATTTTTCCTCCTTAATATCTACATATTTTGTCTCCGCATGAAACGGTTCGAAAGGTTTTCCACCGCCTTCGTAGAATTTTCCAAAGAATTCCACAAATTGAAGTCGGTTGGTGTGGACATATGCACCAAGCAGGTTGATTGCCAAGTTCATTGCATGTCCGACTATAAATACTACGATAAATAAGATGACCCCGAATACACTCTTACCAAGCATACTTCCCATCTGGTTGACAACGGATGCGATAACGCCTGTCGCAAGTCCCAATGCCAGAAGTCTGGAGTATGATAATACATCACTTAACCATCCGGTAATGTTGTAGATATCATATGCTCCAAGTGCAAGTCTGAGTGCCGGATTCTTGCTTGATCTTCCGGACATCAGTAACAGTCCGAGTGCTCCGATGATCGCCATTGCTTTCGACAATGTAACCAGTGCTGCAGGGAACACGATCTTCGTCTGTGCGATCGAAGCAAATATCTCTGACGGAAGCAGCATCAGGATCAGTCCAATCAGGAAAATGTACCACAGTACGATATCACAGAAGAAATCCAGTACCTTTCCGTCTTTTAACAACATATATCCTTTGATTCCAAGACCCACGAACAGATGAACCAGTCCGAATGCCATCGAATAGATCAGAAGTCTCATCGGATCATTTAACGGTGCAAACCAGAGCGGTTTGATCGTCAGCTCTTTTCCAAAGAATGTGCTCGATACAACATCTACGACATCTCCAAAATATCCACCGAACAAAATTCCCCATACCATAGTAGAAATTCCACAATACATGAACATTTTCATGGATTTTCTCATACCTGCACTCATGCGCGGGAATTTCTTAAGAATGACCAGACACACGATTGCGATGATCGCACCATATGCTGCATCTGATAACATCATTCCAAAGAAAAATACATAAAAGAATGACATGATCGCAGTCGGATCGATCTCTCCTTTATGCGGAAGTCCGTAAGACTCCAGAACTCCTTCCACGCTTTCCGAAAATCCGTTATTTTTAAGGATCACCGGTGGTTCTTCATCTTCTTTTAACTCTTCTACATCGATTACACAGTCATATGCTTCCCCGATTCCTTTCCGGATCGCCGGTACCGCTTCTTTCGCTGCGTAACCACTGATAATAAATGTACGTCTGGACTGCGGAAGTGTTCCCAGTACTTCGTACTTTTCTGCACGCATCCGGTAATAATCGCCGATGACCTTCAGTTCCTCCCGGTCTTCTGCGTGGGATATGATCTCTTCCCGGATATTTGCGATATCTTCTTCAATCTGTCTGATCTGCTCTTCCAGTTCTGCTTTCTGCTTTGCCGGAATCCGTTCTGCCGATACGATCGGTCTTGAGAATCCAGCCGTACGGAGTGTGTTCTCCACGTCTGCCGCCTGCTCCTTCATACAGAATACGCTTAAGTACACGGCATCTTTATCCCGGCTTATAACCGATATATCTACAGCTTCAATCTCTGGATGCTCTTCGGCAAGCTTTCCGTAGATCATTTCCAGTGTCGTCTCCGCCGCCATGGTTCCAAGAAGCATTGCCGTCTTTTTCGTGCCCGGATAATTCATCTCCACTTCCAGACTCATCCACGGCGCAAGTGCCTCTATCTGGGTATTCCGCTTCACGATCTCGGCCTGTGCTTCCGCAATTCTCTTATGATCAGCAATCAGAAGTTCCGCCACTTCCATGACCTTCTCCTGTTTCACCGCTGCTGCTTCCATCGTCTTCTTATCGATCAGCTTATTGCCTTCCAGACTGGCGAACATCGACTTTTTCTCCGGAGTATACTGATTCAACACATCCAGTGCATTTTCCGTGATCTGCACCCGTTTCTCAAAGCTTGATTTCGCACTCTGCGTATCCATCTTCTCGAATCCGGCTTCGTCCTGTGCGACCTGATGCATCTCTATCATGCCCATGGACTGCAGTTTTTCTAGAATCGCTTTCCGGTCATGCTTTAATGCGCAGATACTGATTCGCTGCATCTGCAATACTGCCATAACTGCATCCCTCCTTTTCTTCTTTTTCAGGCTTTTTCTCTTCCCGTATCATCAAAGCAACGCTTTCATGACTGCGGATACCGCCTCCTCTTCTTTTCCCTGAGCCAGTGCTTTTAACGCTTCTGTCTCCTGTTCCGTCTTCTCGCAAGCCTTTTTCTTTAAGGTTTCGCCTTCTTCTTTCACCTGCAAAAGTTCTGTTTCTGCCTGTTTCTTTGCATTTGCTACAGTCTGTTCTTTTATCTCTTTTGCTTCTTTAGCAGCTTTTTCAAGGATCTCGGTACACGTTGCATCTGCTTTTCTTATGATCTCATCCGCTTCATTCTCCGTTTCCTTGATGGCCTTAATGGTTTCTTCTACCATTTTTCTACCACCTCTCCTTCAAAAAATACAAAATCTAATTTAAATTATAAGCTTATTTTTGTGATTTTGCTACACATTTCTTATATTTTCTTTAAATTGTATGTTACTTTGATACATTTTTATCATTTTATCGTTTTATATCTGTGCACATATTAATAAGTAGAAATACTGAAAAGCCTCCTGCGTTTACTTATATACCTGGTATGCAAATAAGGATATCATCTCATTTTCTTAACGAAAATGGACAATATCCTTATTTTGTCTAAATAATATGGAATTTATACCATCAGATTCTTTTTCTACCAATGTAATTCGTGAAGATGTCCTTCCAGATTCATTCCTGCAAATCCGTTCTGTCTGAGTGCTTCATAAAGCACAATTGCAACCGAATTACCAAGGTTCAGCGAACGAATGTCTCCCACCATCGGGATACGCACGCAGTCTTCTTTATGATCTACCAGAATCTCTTCCGGGATTCCTGCACTTTCTTTTCCGAACATGATGTAGCAGTCCGGTTCATAGTTCACTTCTGTATATACCTTTGGTGCTTTTGTCGTTGCCATGTAGATCTTGGCTCCCGGGTTCTTTTCCAGGAAATCATTGTAATCAATATAGGTTCTGACATCCAGATGCTCCCAGTAATCCATGCCGGCACGCTTTAAGTTCTTCTCATTTAAGCGGAAGCCGAGCGGCTCGATCAAATGTAATCTGGTGTTGGTGGCTACGCAGGTTCTTCCGATGTTGCCTGTGTTTGCCGGGATCTCTGGTTCGTGTAGTACGATGTTTAACATATTGTGTTCCTCCGTTTTTTCTATTCTTTTTCAAATAAAAATTCTATATAGCTGTATATTTCCGAAAAGTCAATCTGACATTTTCCAGCAAATATATTCACCGGTACCTGGTCTTCAAAGCCATAGATGGCCGGTAACTCATTATGTTCCAAGTCATATACTACAACTTTTTTCTTATCCGGGTCAACCATCCAGTATTCTCTGACTCTTGCAGTGATATATTTTTTCAGTTTTAATCCCATATCTTTTTTTCTTGTAGATGATGATAATATCTCGATTACCATATCCGGAGCTCCATAGACATGACTTCGAAGGATTTTATCTCTGTCACAGCATACAACGACGTTCGGCTGCAGCATCGTCCAAGATTATCTGTAAATATAATATATTCCATCGGAAATGCTTTTTCCAACTGACAAATTGTGTCATATCTTGGTCTTTTGGTTATTCCGCTGAATATCTTTTGTACCGTTCCCAATGGTACACCGGAACGATCTGATATCTGCTCGCAACTGAAACCTAATTCTGTTTTCTTCTTTTTCATCTCTTCTACAGTCATAGGATCATCTCCTTCTTCCGAACGCATAACAATCTATATTTCTAATATTGTTTTCCATATTCTTCTAATAATCTGACATACTTCTCTCCACCTGCACTGCTGCGATCGCACCATCTGCTACTGCAGTCACTACCTGGCGCAGGCTCTTGACTCTTACATCTCCGACAGCATAGACACCTGGTACGTTGGTATGCATGTCCTCATCCGTCTTAATGTATCCCTTGTCATCCGTCTCTACTTTATCTGCAAACACGCCGGTATTCGGGATCATACCGATGAATCCAAACAGTCCGAACAGTCCGTCTTTCGGATCGGCTTCTATCTTTGTAAGTTCTCCCGTCTTCACATTCTTCACAGTCATCGTCTGAAGCAGTCCGTCGCCGCCCACTTCTTCGACTACCGAATCCCACAGAAATGTGATCTTCGGATTGGCAAATGCTTTCTCCTGAATAGACTTTGCTGCACGCAGCTCGTCTCTTCTGTGAATGATCGTAACTTTTCTGGCAAATTTTGTAAGATACAGCGCTTCTTCCACCGCTGCATCCCCGCCGCCCGCTACATAGACTTCCAGGTCAGTAAAGAAGTTCGCATCACAGGTTGCACAGTAAGAGATTCCGCGTCCCTTGTACTCCTGCTCGCCTTTGCATCCGATCGGCCTTGCATATGCACCGGTTGCAATGATGATATTTTTCGCCTGATAGGTATCTTTTTCGCCTGTCAGGACTTTGATGTCTCCGCTCAGTTCTGCATTTGTGATCGTATCACGGACATGTTCTGCGCCGAACTGTTCTGCCTGTTCGTACATTCTGCGTACAAGAGAAACTCCCGTCTCTCCTTCTACGATCTGTCCCGGATAGTTTTCTATTTCGTCTGTGTTGATAATCTGGCCGCCGGCCTGTCCTTTTTCGATGATCAGGGTGTCCAGTCCGCTTCTGCCTGCATATAAGCCTGCGCTTAATCCCGCCGGACCGGCGCCAAGGATGATTACGTCATATATGTGATCCATGTGTGTGTCCTCTCTTTCTTTTCGTATGTATTTTTAAAATTATTGATCGTATGATTCTATCTTATTTTACATGATTTTAGCTGTTGGCATACCAACAAATTACAATTAAAAATTCCCTTTTTGTTTTTATATTAATTGCTAAAGATATATTTCTGTGATATTATAATTATACAAAAAACAACCGCTCAAAGTGGTTGGCCATATTGAGTAATAGAAATCCACCCATATTGCGGTTATTTATAGTAGTATATCACATACGTTTTATTTATTCAATTGTTAAATAAACTTCATTATATCTTCCACAATCTGCTCTTTCGTCAGATGATTCTCTTTCAGAACTTCTGCTACATCATAACGGTCGAGGAACTCTTTCTTCAGTCCGAAGTTCAGAAGCTTCATGTCCGAATCTCCGTAGAATCTTGCGATCTTCTCGCCGAATCCGCCATCCAGAATACCATCTTCCAGAGTGATCACAACATCGTGGTCTTTCTTAAGCTCTTCCAGAAGTTCTGCATCAATACCTGTAATATAATATGGATTGATCACAGTTGCATCTGTTCCGGTTACTTTCTTAAGCTCTTCGGCAACTTCTTTACCAAGTCCGTAGAATGTTCCAAGTCCGATCACTGCAACCTTAGAACCTTTCTGAGTTACTTCGTATTTGTTCAGATCACCGAAGTCTTTTGTAATCTCTTTTCCGTCAGAGATCACACTGCCGCCCGGAAGTCTGATTCCTACCGGATACTCATTCTGCTCGATACTCCAGTCGAGCATTGCCAGGTACTCTTCCTTGGTTGTCGGAGCAAGGTATACCAGATTCGGAATATTGGCCATCATCGGGATGTCATATAGTCCAAGGTGTGTCACATCATTCATTCCGTATACCGAACCACAGAATGTTACAATAGTTGCCGGGCTGTTATTAATGCAGAGATCCTGTGCGATCTGGTCATAAGTTCTCTGTACAAATGTACTGTATACTCCATAAACCGGTTTCCCGCCATTTGCGGCAATTCCGGAAGCAAGTGCTACGGCTGTCTCTTCTGCGATACCGACATCTACGAACTGTTTTCCTGCTTCTTTTCTCTTATCTTCTGTGAATCCCATAACGGTCGGGGTTCCGGATGTGATCGCTACTACTGCAGGATCTTTTTTCATCTTATCCAAAAGATAATTCAGGGAAATGTCTGAGTAGTCTTCTTCTGTCATCTCGTATAACGGTTCACCTGTCTCGATATGAAATGGTCCGTTATAATGCCATACTTCTTTGTTCTGCTCTGCCGGTGCATAACCTTTTCCCTTTAAGGTATTGATATGCACAACAACTGGTTTCCTGCTGTCTTTGACACTCTGGAATGCTTCGATCAGGTCTCCGACAGCATTTCCGTGATCCACGTAAATGTAATCCAGTCCCATAGCCTTGAACAGGTTGCATTCTGCCTGTCCGTTTGTCTCACGGAGTAATTTTAAGTTGCCATATAATCCGCCGTGATTTTCCGCAATGGACATATCATTGTCATTTACAATGATGATCAGATTTCCGTCTAATTCTACTGCATAGTCCAATCCTTCCAGTGCTTCACCGCCGCTTAAGGAACCATCACCGATCACTGCGATCACATTTCCTTCTTCCCCTTTCAGGTCTCTTGCTTTTGCAAGTCCACACGCGAGGCTGACGGATGTAGATGTATGACCTACAGTGAAATGATCGTGTACACTTTCATTTGGATTGCTGTAGCCGGACACATCATCGTAATGTTCTTCATAGAGATATGCATCCTTTCTTCCTGTCAGCATCTTGTGCGGATAGGTCTGGTGTGATACGTCATATACAATCTTGTCTTTTGGTGACTCGAATACATAATGCAGTGCGATCGTTGCCTCTACCATACCGAAGTTTGGTCCGAAGTGTCCGCCGTGGATACTGGCTCTCTTTAACAGTGACTCTCTCATCTCGCCTGCCATTACAGTCATCTCGTCTACCGTTAATTTCTTTACATCTTCTGGTCCGTTAATCTTTTCTATATACATGAACTATTCTCCTCCCAGTTTAATACTCCTGTCTTTACTGCTTCTTCGTATTTGGAAATTTTGTGATTCAGCCGGTTGATCGCTGACTCTATCTGCGCTTTCTGCTCTTCTAACTTCTCTCTTTCTTCCGAAAGAAGCTGAAGTCTTGCTTCAAATGTCTCGTCGCCCTCCTGATATAATTTTACATACTCGATCAGTGCCTCCACGGGAAGTCCTGCTTTTCTCATACAGATCACAAGCTCCACCCATCCAAGGTCTGATTCCTGATAGTCTCTGATTCCGCCTGCCGTACGTGTTACTTCCGGTATCATGCCGATGCGTTCATAATAACGCAGGGTATCAGCGGAAATGTCATATGTTTCACTTACTTCTTTTATCGTCAATCCAGACACCACCTTTCCGTTCATTACTATAGCACTTGGAGTTCGCTCCAAGTCAAGATTTTTTCCAAAAATGTAAGAGTAAATTCCGGATTATACAATTCATCCTGTATTTTCTGATATCTGCAGAAGCTGCATAGCAATAACAAAAGCCGTCAGGGAATATAATTCTAATTCATACATTAACATTCCCTGACGGCTTTTCTATTTCTATTATTTCTTTTAAATTCTCTTCAAATCAGCTTCCGTCAACCTTACTTCTGGATTCTCAGTCTCTCAACAAACCGACTGAGTCTTCCGATCGCTTCTTTCAGATCTTCCAGTGAGTACGCATACGATACACGCAGGAACCCTTCCCCACTCTCACCAAACGCACTTCCCGGTACGACCGCAACCTTCTCCTCTTCCAGGAAACGCATTGCAAATTCTTCGGAAGTCATACCGAATTCTTTGATACTTGGGAAGATATAGAATGCACCAAATGGCTCGAAACATTCCAGCTTCATCTTCGCAAATTCATTTACCAGATATCTTCTTCTCTGGTTGTATGCATTTCTCATCTGCTGCACTTCATCTTCGCAGTGACGCAAGCCTTCGATGGCTGCGTACTGGCTGTTGGTCGGCGCACACATGATTGCAAACTGATGGATCTTCAACATCTGTTCTATGATCACAGACGGTCCGCAGATATAACCAAGTCTCCATCCCGTCATGGCAAATCCTTTGGAAAATCCGTTGATTACCAGTGTTCTTTCCTGCATTCCCGGAAGAGATGCAATAGACACATGCTCTGTCTTGTATGTAAGTTCGGAGTAAATCTCATCCGAAAGCACATACAGGTCATGTCTTTTCACAACTTCCGCAATTGGCTCCAGATCTTCTTTTGTCATGATCGATCCTGTCGGGTTGTTCGGGAATGGCATGACTAACATTTTTGTCTTTGGCGTGATTGCTGCCTCCAGTTCTTCTGCCGTCAGTTTGAATTCGTTCTTTTCCTGAAGCGGAATGATAACCGGATTACCGTCTGCCAGAATGGTACAAGGTAAATACGATACATAGCTCGGCTGCGGGATCAGTACTTCATCTCCCGGATCCAGCATTGCGCGCAGTGCCACATCGATTCCTTCACTTCCTCCGACCGTCACCATGATCTCATGATCCGGGTCATATTCTACATGTATCTTACGTTCCAAATATTTGCTGATCTCGATCTTCAGATCTTTAAGACCTGCATTCGATGTATAGAAAGTCTTGCCCTGTTCCAGGGTGTAGATACCTTCCTCTCTGATTCTCCATGGTGTGTCAAAATCAGGTTCTCCTACACCAAGGGATATTGCGTCAGGCATCTCACTTACCAGATCAAAGAATTTACGGATTCCAGATGGTTCGATGCCTGTGATTTTCTTAGATAATGGATTTCTCATCATGGTGTTACAAGCATCCTTTCTGTTTTTTTCTGTCCGAACATGATTGTTCCGTGATCCTTATATTTCTTCAGTACGAACTGTGTGCTGGTTCCTGTGACATCTTCGATCGGTGATAATTTACTTGATACAAACTTTGACACTTCCTGCAAAGTCTTGCCTTCGATCAGAACCATCATATCAAAATCACCGGAGATCAGATATACGGCTGATACTTCCGGATAATTACAGATCCGTTCTGCTGTCTTATCAAATCCCGTGTCACGCTGTGGTGTTACTTTTACTTCGATCAGGGCATTCACATACTCTGTTCCTGTCTTATCCCAGTCGATCAGTGTATGATAGCCACAGATGATCTTTGCTCTTTCCATGGCAGAAATCTCATTTGCTACGGTTACTTCGTCGGTCCCAAGAAGAACTGCCAGTTCTCCGAGGTCCACCCTGCTATGCTTCTCCAGATACAGGAGTATCTGCTTTCTTAATTCTTCCATCATTCATACCTCCGCTATATAGCTTCAAGATCTCATCCGGAGCCGGACGGTCGATATAACGCATCTCTTCTCCATTTCTTAAGATCTTATCGTTGTTGTCTGTTGTATGTCCGATTACTGCTGCTGTAATCCCCTGATTGTTCAGCGCATCTGCCAGTACTTCCCCATTGTCAGTCACAGCCAGAAAACTTCCTGTAGATATCATCTGATATGGATTCAGCCGGAAATGTTCACATACCTCGATCGTTTCCTGTAAAATACTGATTTTCTTCATATCAAGATCCAGTCCCTGCTCTAATTCCAGTGCCAGATTCCACAGTGCTGCCAAGATCCCGCCATCTGCGACCTGACGTACGACAAATGCGCCCCCGGCTTTTGCGGCTTCGATTTCTTTTGGAGCAAATATCTGCTGTCCGTATGACTTTATCTGCTTCATGAAAACCGGCGCAAAACGAGTCTTAAGTTCCTGTTCTTTTTCTTCCGTGATCCGGAGCATACCATCCATTCCTGCATGCCCTGCGAACACAATATCCTTACAGGCTCGTGCGGTTTCCCGGTTCCATGCTTCTTCCTTTGGAGCCTTTGCGATTCCTGTAACCGTCACTGCGATCGCCCGAACCGCCGGATTGACAGATGCCTGTACTCCTGCAAGCATGATATTATACTTTTTGCATGCTTTTTTGAGAAGCTTTTCACTCTTGTGGATTCTGGATTTGAACACGTATTCCGGATAGGCGATCTGTACACTAATGCCTGCAGATGGTTCATGCGTATCCTGCATATCCTCACTCCGGATATCCGCTTCCTGCTCCTCATCCTCTGTTATATCAGGGCAGACAGAGAACACTGCACCCTGTGCCGCCAGTGCGTTCACAGTCTGTGCAAGTGCATGGACCCCGATCTGCGGAGATAAACCGTAGACGGTAACTGTTTCGCTTATAAGCTGTTCTGTCTGTGTCTCTAACTTCATGTTTATTATGTTCCCCTTTTATATTTATACAAGATACGGAATAATCATCGTTGCTACCATGGCAATGATGACGATAAGCACAACAATTGATACAATTCTTCTTGTTCTTTTATTGTTGAAATTCATTCTTCTACCTTCTTTGATTTTATTTTCGTTACTGCTTCTTCTCATTCTTATCAATTTTTACGTAAACAGTAACGTATTTCTCTACATTTTATACTCTTTACAATATTTTTGCAAGAAACAATCCTCACATTTCGGACTTCTTGCACTGCAGATCGTACGCCCTTTTCATAATTTAATTTTCTCTATCTTACAGACTCTTGCCTCCTGATTCAGCGGATTTCTGTTCTGATAGTCAAATAAAATATATGTATCTGTCAGTTTGAAATATTCCAGATGCGTCATTTTACGCATCTGATTTCTGTCGTATTTTCCATAATCCGTAAGGTACTCATGCGTCTCCTCTTCTGTCTCATAAAATGCTCTTGCAACATCTTTCGTTACTGGATATTCTCCGGCAAATCCTGGACGGCTCTTTGCATTTTCACGCAGATAATAATCATAAGTGAGCACTTCCCGGAATAAATCTTCTTTTTCTTTGTGATATTTTCTCACATAATTTAACAGGATCTCATATCTTGCACTCCGCTTGTGCTGAACTGAATTATAATCATTTTCCTCATAATAAGCAGCAAGCCGGTCATACATATCAAATGCAGAATCATATTCTTTTTCCAGTTCTTCCATCGTGTTCGTGAATTGACGGCTGTTATAATACACTTCTACCATCTCTTCCACGCCTTTCAGCCTCAATACATCTTCATAAGAAATCCATTTTGTATAAAGTACTTCATACGGTGGATGCGCTTTGTGCACAATTCCATATTCCTTCTGATGTTCCTGCATAAATGATCCTTTCAGCACTTTCAGGAATCCTAACTGGAGTTGTTCTGGTTTTAATGCGTAGACATCATCAAAAGAATGTGCGAAGCTTTCCACATCTTCGTATGGAAGTCCCGCAATCAGATCCAGATGTTCGTGTACATTTCCTCTCTCCTGGATTCTCCTCACGATTCTGGATACTTTTTCAAAATCCATAACTCTGTGGATCTCTTTAATCGTCTTCGGATTTGTTGACTGCACACCTATTTCAAGCTGTACCAGTCCGGGGCGCATCTGTTCTAACAATTCCAGTTCTTCCTCATTCAGAATATCTGCCGCAATCTCAAAATGGAAATTCGTGATTCCATTATCATGCTCCATGATATATTTCCAGATTGCAATACTGTGATCATGCTTACAGTTAAATGTACGATCGACGAATTTCACCTGCGGAACATTATGGTCCAGGAAAAACCGCAGTTCCTTCTTTACCAGTTCTATATCTCTGAACCGCAGGCGCTTGTCTACCGAAGACAGACAGTAGCTGCAGGAAAATGGACAGCCTCTGCTTGTCTCATAATAGATAATTTTGTGTTCAAAATCTTCTATGTGGTCGTAGACAAACGGAACCTCACTTAAATCCATGATCGGCCGCCATGGTTTATCGATGATTTCATTTTCTTCTGTCCGGAAAGTAATGCCTATAACATTTTTTAACTGGTTATCCACACTCTCTGATTTTTTCCAGGAGTTATCCACATCCTCTTTCTTTTTTTCGAATTCATTTCGGTATATCCGGCAAATTTCTTTAAATGTCTTCTCTCCTTCCCCTTTCATTACACCTTTGACACACGGTAGACGTCTTAACACATCCTGCGCATCATAGGAAACTTCCGGACCGCCAAGCCAGATTGGCATATCCGGGCGTAATTTTCCGATTTCCAACACAATCTCCTCTATATAATCCAGGTTCCAGATATAGCAGGAAAGGCAGAGGATGTCCGGTTTTCTCTTATAGATATCCATCAGGATATCATCCTTCTGCTGATTGATCGTGTACTCCCCGATCTCCACCGCCGGATCTTCGGCATAGGCTTTCAGACTGTAGACCGCTAGATTGGAATGTATATATTTTGCATTGACTGCTGCCAGTAATATCTTCATTATGCTTTCCTCCAGATCAGAATCTCTCCTCCGGTTATATACCGGATAAGATAAATCATCATATATCTAGGTATTATAAATTGGTATCGCCTTTTTTACAACATTTCCATTGACTTTTTGTCCGGAACACGTTAAAATATTGAGCTGTGCAGCCGGGGTGTTAGCGGTACCTTGCACCTGCAATCCGCTATAGCAGGGGTGATATTGCGCAGAGGGCTTGTTTTTGCAGAGCTGCCCTTGGAAAGTGGCGTTGATGTTTGGGTCTTACGCGACGGAACTCCATGAACCATGTCAGGTCAGGAATGAAGCAGCATTAAGTGGAATCTTCCGGGTGCCGTAAGGGTGCCTGGGCTGAGTTAACTACTAAGGTAACGTCTGTGAAGGCTCGTTCGAAGCGCAATGCACATAATAAAATAAACAGATATTAAAAATATCCACTGCAGTTTGGTATGCTCCCCGTCAAGAGGACAATAAAAAATAATAAATTTTTGTATCGTCAG
>OGQU01000344.1_pt1 | contig 58605 bp, 53 predicted proteins | sample 1553341 | NCBI WGS metagenome assembly OGQU01 (sample SAMEA2579920, study PRJEB22360) | human gut metagenome | biome: human gut; feature: human-associated habitat; material: faeces | place: Denmark | collected 2008/2010 | reverse complement strand
GGATTCCCTTTGTGATCGATGATTTTGGAACAGGATATTCGAATCTTCATTGTATCCGTGATATGAATCCAAGTTACGTGAAAATGGATAGGGATTTTACTGCCAAGGCGATGAACAGTGACAGGGATTATGAATTATATAAAAATATCATCCCCATGGTACATTGTATTAACGTCAGGATATGCGCAGAAGGCATCGAGGAAAAAGAATGGCTTCTGAAAATGAAAGAAATGAAGGTTGATTATCTGCAGGGATATTATTTTGGAAGACCATGTGGAAAGAAACAGTTTCTGCAACAATATGCCAGAGGCATCAACGTTAAATAAAGAGAGTAAGGCAGACTCAGCTATGTGGGGCTGCCTTATTTTATGGTCTTATCAGAAGGATGGATCCATAACGGCTTCTTTCAGTATGTGAACACACCTGTAAATAAGGTCATAAAGCAAAACTAGCCATAGCTTAAAGCTATGGCTAACCACAATTAAAATGTATTATAAATATCAAATCACATCTGATACAATTATCCTCACAATTGATTTATAACAGGAGGATACATATGAGTAAATTACATACACCTTTCAGATATGATTATGTGGGAAGCTTTTTAAGACCAGAAAGATTAAAGAAGGCAAGAGCTGATTATGAGAGCGGAAAGATTAACAAGGCAGAGCTTACAGCAGTTGAAGACGACTGCATAAGAGAGCTTGTAGCAAAGGTTAAGGAACTTGGATATCATGTTATAACTGATGGAGAATTCAGAAGGTCTACATGGCATCTTGATTTCATGTGGGGCTTCAATGGCGTTGAGCATAGAAAGACAGTTGATGGTAATACAACATTTGACGCAGAAGCAGCAATGATTGATGATACATATATGGTTGGTAAAATATCAGTAAAGAGCCATCCATTTGTTGAACATTTTAAATTCGTTAAGGCATTAGAGGATGAGAACACTGTTGCAAAGCAGACAATTCCTTCACCGGGACAGTTCTATGCATATTTTACGGGTGCAGAGCTTTTAGCAGATACACTTGCAATCTATGGAACAGAGGAAGCATTTGCAGAAGATGTAATTAAGGCTTACAATGAATTTGTTGCTGAAATATATGCAGCAGGCTGTAGAAATCTCCAGTTTGATGATTGTGTATGGGGCGGAATGGTCAATCCAAAGCTTGCTGTTGCACTTACAGGAAGAAGCGGTGAGGCTCTTGAAGAGTACAAGAAGCTTATGCTTAAGTTAAACAACGAGGTTGTAGCTGCTGCACCAGAAGACCTTCTTATCAATACACATGTGTGCAGAGGTAACTATCATTCAACATTCTTCAGCTCAGGTGCATACGACAGCGTTGCTGATCTGCTTTTTGGTGAGGAAAATGTTAATGCTTATTATCTTGAATATGATGATGAGCGTTCAGGCGGATTTGCACCATTAGCAAAGGTATCCGGGGACAAGAAGGTTGTTCTTGGACTTGTTACAACTAAGACACCAGCGCTTGAAAACAAGGAACTTGTTATTAACAGAATTCATGAGGCAGCAAAATATGTTCCACTCGACAGACTGTATCTGAGCCCACAGTGTGGATTCGCTTCATGCGAGATTGGAAATAAGCTTACTGAGGAAGAGCAGTGGGCTAAGTTAAAGCTTGTCAAGGAAATTGCTGAAGAAGTATGGGGATAAGCCTTAGAAAATGAATATATGATTATTTAGAAGGATTGGAGATTGTGAGAGGTCTCCAATCCTTTTTTGATTTTTATCAGTTATAACTTATAGAATGCAAAATTAAAAATATTTTATCAGTTATAACTGATAAAACTGTCAAACTTTTTTCCGCATGATTTCGTATATAAATATAGAAAAGCAAGTGCGGTTAAATCAAAAAAGGGAGGGGTTTTATGAGAAAGAAATGGTTTGTTGGCATATTTGTAGCATTGATAAGTATGACATGTATATCAGGTTGTGGAGTTTCTTATAAAGATTATACGGATATACAGCAGACGGAGACTGAAACTGAGCAGACTGGTGGAATTGAGACGAATCGTGAATATATTATGGAAGAGGATGTTATGAAGTTGCCATCAGATGCAGTAATTATAGATGATTATTCTAAAGAGGGAACAATTCTTACAAGTCCACACTTAAACTATAATATTAGTATAAAGGTTAATAAGGCTATACTGGCTGATAATATGGATGCGTATAAAGAAATTGGTGGTACAGACAGTAATTTTATAGAATGGATAAAAAAGGTTAATTCAAGAGAAGCAGGATTTACTAACACATACAATGAAGCAGACGGGACATTTGACAGCAGATATGATGGAGTTGGTACTAAGATTTTTATGATATCGGCAGAACTTGTTAATAACTCAGATTCAGAAGCTGCAATTAATATTGCTGGAATAAATCCATATAGTCTGGACAGGGAGAATGGGGAGATTACCAGATTGAGTATATGTGAATCAATATTTTATGATTATGCAGAATCAACAGGTGCAGATTATGGGAATATGACACTTAAGGCTGGGGAACACCGCAATATAGTTTTATGTATGGTTGAGCCGGACAAGATAGTAAAAAAATATTATAGAAATGAGAATGGCAGAAATGTTGCGATAGACACTGACGATATTAATTATGACAATATTTATCTGAGGTTAAGCCTTTTAGGGGTTCAGCAGGTCGCTAACGGGGAAAACTTTATAAAGTTTAATATTGAGTAAGAAGGTGATGTATATGGGGCGAATGATAAGAATAGAACTTTACAGAGCTTTTCATGGGAAAGAACTTAAAACTGCAATGTTATTAGGAGGGTTGCTGGGACTGGCACATTTTGTATTAGAAGTTATACCATCAGTCAGTCATATATTTGACGGATATCATCCGGATATTGCGTCTTCTGTTGTTGGAAATGTTACGGAAAGCTGGATGGGTGGAATGATTAATCCAGAGATTAATATATACCAGATGGTGGTATTTTTATTAATAACTATTCCGTATGCAGCATCATTTTACACAGACAGGAAGGCCGGAATACTTAAGAATATAGCTGTAAGAGGTGAAAAAAGAGAATATCTGGCAGCCAAATCTGTAGCGGTGTTTATGACTGCCGGGGTTTCAGCAGTATTTCCGTTGTTACTTAATCTTATGCTTACAATGACAATGTTTCCGGTAATTAATTATGACTGGTACCAGCTGCCGAATTATAAGGCATTGTTTATGAATCTTGCTGTTAAAAATGTGATTGCATATTGCATTGTATATATGGCACTGATATTTGTATTTGCAGGACTTATAGCGGGACTGGCATTATCACTGTCATTATATGCTAATAACAGATTTGTTGTATTATCGCTGCCTTTTCTTATATGTATAGTATCGGGAAGGCTGGTCGCATATTCGGGTAATCCGGTTATAAGAGGGCTTGCAATACAGAAGGTGTTTTATGTTCCACAGAGTTCGCCAACAACATTAGTTTCTTTATGCATATTGTTTGTTGTGCTTGTTTTATGCGGATATGTGCATTTTATGGTAAGGGGCGTGAAAATGGATGTTTTATAATGACAGATTATCGGGAAAGGAAAGAAAGCAGAAAATTGCATTGATAGTATGTGCAGTAGTTGTTCTGGCAGTATGGCTTATGCTTACAATCAGAATTAATACGATTTTTCCATCCAAAAAGATTGAAAAATGCGGATATGGAGAATGGATTAATTATACACCTGACATAGCGGATATTATTACAGTAGATGTGAGTATCTCACCGGTATCATGCAAAATGTATGACAGGGCAGGTATTTTAAAAGATTACACAAAAGAACAGCTTGGAATATTTTCAGAAGGAAAAGACGATTCAGATTATCTTGTATTTACTGTTGATATAAAAAATAACGGACAGGAGGCTGTAAGCATAAACCGTCTGGCATCATTATTTATCTATTGTACAGAATTTAATGGTGACAGCAACTCTCTGGAAAGGATGAATACTGATATTAAGACAGTGGCATCAGGTGAAACACAGAGAGTACAATTTGTAACCAACATAAAGTATAAGGATGCATGGATGGTTAATAGCAGACAGAGATATGCAGAGTCTGATGTTTACATAGTTATGTCACAGTATCCATTAGAGAGAAGAATGGTATTTTCTATTGAATAATTAATAAAGGGGGATTTTATGAAGTGGAGAATCTGGAAAAGACCACCGGAGTGGAAAAAGATATCATTGTATGCTGTTGTTATTTTAGTTTCATTATTTGTGTGTGAATTTGCATTTGCAGCAAGAAAGGCAAAGGGCGTCACATGCGTGAAAGATTTTATTATTACATATAATTACAGGGTTGTTCCTTATATAGCAATTCCTGTTATTATGGTTCTTTTAATATCGTATTTTAGAAGAATGTATGATGATAACAGAATGGTGCGGTATGTTAATATAAGAAATTTTTACATTTCTGTAATTGGTGGGGGAATTGGCAGGATTGTATTATATGTAGTTATTATGACCGTCTGGATGTTTATAGGCGGTGTTGTATCGACACATGGAATTATTGACAACTGGCAGTCAAAAAATGCGATGGCAAAGAGAGTTTATGGAGCATATCTTACAGACACAAAGTTTATCACAGTGTTTTCAGGAATTTTCATAACATTAATTTTAATGATGATTATAAACATGGAAATGCTGATGATAATACACAGATATATACATAGCTGGATTGCCGGATATTTTATATGCATAGTACTTAATCTGTATATGCTGGTTGAGCAGGGAAATGCCAGAGTGCTGAAAACATTTATAACATACAGGGTATACCAGAATGGATGGAGATACAGCAGTCTTGTGTATATGGCTGTGATAGTGGCTGTACTGCTTATGGTTATATTATTGATGGGAAAATGTGACAGTTTAAGGAGAAATCGATGATGTTTTGGAATATTTTAAAAAATGATATAGCGCGTGGGATATTTAAAAGAAAATATTTATACATAATATCGACTGTTGTAATAGCTGCACTGGTAATTATTGCTGATATGAGTCTGGGAAGAAAAACCGGTTCACATGGATATACAGGTCAGGTATCAGTGGGGGATTTGTTTCAGGTGTTTTACAGGGGCAGCAGAATAATTAAACCAGACAATATGGCAGAATTTTATATATCAGAACAGTATCTGTTTATGGTTCTTGGCATTGCATTTATTGTAGGAAACTATTGCGTCAGGGATTTTGGCAGTGTGGGTATGCAAATAATAATCAGATGTGGAAGCATTGGCAAATGGTTTGCAGGTAAAGTTATGTGGTGTTTTGCAAGTGCTTTATATATGACAGCGTTGACGGATATATTAATTGTAATTATAAGTGTAATTCATGGATATGAACCGGGACTGGATGTGCATATGGAAGTGCTTCGTATATATGGATATCCAGAGAATGTAACAAATGTGGCAGCAGGTGAAATAGTGGTTATGAGTCTGGTTCTTCCGTTGCTTTCATTATTTGCCATAGCACTGGTGCAGATGTTTTTATCAATGATATGTTCGTCTGTAATAGCACTTTTACTTATATCAACAGGAATGATAATAACGATATTTTCAGGAAATGTATTACTGGTATTCAATGGTCTTATGTGTATGAGAAATAATATATATACTGCTGGAGGAACAGACAGTATTCATATGATGATTGCTGATGTTGTAATAATACTTATATCCATAATAGCAGGATATATATATGTCAGCAGGATGGATATATTAAATGCAAAGGAGATATAGTGTATGAGGGTTGTATTAAGAAATGTGTGTAAAGATATAAAAGGAGCAAGAGTTCTTGATAATGTTAATCTTGAACTTGAAAGTGGCATGGTATATGGTTTTAAGGGAAAGAACGGTTCTGGAAAAACCATGCTTATGCGTGCTATAAGTGGGCTTATAAAAGTGAAGGGTGAAATTGAGATTGATGGGAAAATACTGGGAAAAGATTTTACATTTCCACCAAGCATAGGAATTCTTATAGAGAATCCTTCGTTTGTGGCGGAATATACGGGATTGAAGAACCTTGAGATGCTGGCATGTATTAAGAATAAGATTGAAATTGAAGATATAAGACATGCAATGGAGCAGGTGGGTCTGGATCCTGGCGATAAGAGAACCTATAAAAAATATTCACTTGGAATGAAGCAGAAGCTTGGAATAGCAGCGGCATTTATGGAAAAACCTGATATCATAATTCTTGATGAGCCTATAAATGCGCTCGATGAAGCAGGTGCAAAACAGGTTCACAAGATACTTGAGGAGCAGAAAAAGAGAGGAGCACTTATTATAATTGCCTGCCATGACAAGGAAGAACTTGAAATGCTGTCAGATGAGATAATTGAGATTTATGAGGGCAGGATTGTTGCCGGGGAAAAAGAGTGATTATGAAATGGACTTAAAAACTAAGGCAGTTAATTCTTATATAAGGGATTAACTGCCTTTAAGTTTTTTATATGAATAATAAAATTATCTCTGAACTTCGTTACCAGCGTCAGAGAAAGCGAGCTTCATAACCTCGTCAACTGTAACTAAGTTGTAATCTCCGCTTACAGTGTGCTTTAAGCAGCTTGCAGCGTTAGAGAATTCAACTGCCTTCTGAGGGTCAAAGTTGTTGATAAGGCTGTAGATAAGACCAGCACAGTAAGCGTCTCCAGCACCGATGTAATCAAGAATGTGCATGAAGAATTCCTTGCTGTAGTAAGCCTTGCCTTCTGTGTAAATCATTGACTGGAGCTTAAATGTTGTGATAGAAGTTTCTGTTCTCCATACTGAAGCAACCATCTTGAATGGGAATTTCTTCATAAGTTCCTTGGCAATGTAAGCATTTTTCTCCTCGCCATTAGCATCGGCAGGATTCATAGAGAAGATACCGATAGCGTCATCTTCGTTAGCGATACATACATCAACATACTGGCATATACGAGACATTGCCTCACATGCCTTTTCGCTTGACCAGAGCTTGCTTCTGTAGTTTAAGTCACAGCTTACAGTCATGCCTTTTTCCTTAGCCTTCTTGCAGGCTGTGATACAGATGTTAGTCATCTCATCAGAGATTGCAGGTGTGATTCCTGAAAAATGGAACCATGTTGCACCATCAAATATCTCGTCCCAGTCAAAGTCATCAGCAGTAGCGAGAGCAAATGCAGAACCTGCTCTGTTATAGATAACGTTAGTTGGACGCTGGCTCGTCTTCTTCTCAAGGAAGTAGATGCCAATCTGGTCGCCGCCACGCACGATATGGTCTACGCCTACGCCGTACTGACGGAGTGAGTTGATTGCAGCCTGTCCGATTATATGTTTTGGAAGCTTTGTTACATAATTAGCATCAACATCAAAGTTAGCAAGGGACACAGCAGTATTGGCTTCTCCACCTCCATAAACAGCCTCAAATGCATTGCACTGAGTAAATCTTGCGTTGTTCTCAGGAGAGAGACGAAGCATAATTTCACCAAATGTAACAATCTTATCTTTCATTTTTCTTAATCCTTTCTCAATATAAGATTTCCTAAAATAAATATACAAGAATGTATTTTAGCACATTATGGCGAAAAATGGGAGTAAAATGTTCTTGATTTGATACATATTTTTTACTATAGTTACATGTGAAGTAAATATGTGCATGAAGATTTATAATCTTTTGTACACGTTTGAAAGGATTGAATAATGTTAAGAAATGTTTCATTAGAAGATATATCGGATGGCAGACTGTATACTGAGAATGACCTTGTGCGTGTTGATACTAACTCGTGTAAGGGCTGTCAGACTGTATGCTGCCAGAATATGGGAAGTACGATTGTGATTGACCCATATGACTGTTACAAGCTCACAACCGGATTAGGGAAAACATTTGAACAGCTTACGATGAACGAGCTTGAGTTAAATGTTGTGGATGGTATTATTATGCCTAATTTAAAAATGCAGAAATCAGACGGAAGATGTGCTTTTCTTCGTGAAGATAATCTGTGCAATATACATACGATAAGACCGGGAATATGCAGAATGTTCCCACTTGGAAGATACTGGGAGGATGAGACACATTTTAAATATATTGTGCAGAAGGGCGAGTGTAATAAGGATAATCTATCGAAGATTAAACTGAAAAAATGGCTTGGCATTGAGGGACTTGCGGAGTATGATTCTTATATTGTCAGATGGCATGAGTATGTGAAGCAGCTTCAGGCGGCACTACCGGGACTTTCAGAGGATAATGTGAAGATTCTTAATACATTTAACTTAAGAGTGTTCTACATGACGACATATGCCGGATGTGCTGATGATAAGGCATTTTATGCAGAATTTGACAGAAGACTTGCGATGGCTAAGGAAAAGCTGGGACTGATGTAGGATTGGTTCACAGGTGACAGAAAGGAAGATTGATTTTATGAAGACAGATTTATTTCATATAGGAAAGTTCGTAATTCACGGTTATGGACTGATGATTGGCATAGGTTTTGTGCTGGCACTGCTTGTTGGTGAGTACAGGGCTAAGAAAATGGGAATGAAAGAGGAGGCTCTTATTGATATTGCGATAATTGCGGGAGTATCGGGATTTCTCGGAGCAAAGCTGTTGTATATAATAGTGAGCTTTAAGGATTTTATAGAAGATCCTATAGGTGTGCTTGGCTCATCGGGATTCGTTGTATATGGCGGACTTATTGCAGGTGTGCTGTGCAACCTTATATATGTAAAGATTAAAAAGTTATCATTCCTTGAATATTTTGACCTGGTAATGCCAGAGATAGCGCTGGCACAGGGCTTTGGACGAATCGGCTGTTTCCTTGCAGGATGCTGTTACGGAAGACAGACAGATGCAGCCTGGGGAGTTGTTTTCCCGGCTGGTTCACTTGCACCATCAGGAGTTAAACTGATTCCTACACAGCTTATATCATCGGGGGCAGATTTTCTTAATATGGCGTTTCTTATGATAATAGCAGCTAAGTTTTCTTATACTGCTGTTATGAAGCGCAAGGCTGACGGTAAGGAAACTACCGGAAAGCATATGGCAGCAGGTAATATTGGATTCTTATATTGCATAACTTACGGACTTGGAAGATTTGCAATTGAGTTCTTAAGAAACGATTACAGAGGTGAGGTCGGAATATTCTCTACATCGCAGTTTATCTCTCTTTTCATTGTGTTACTTGGTGTGGTTGCGATGGTTGTTAATCATAGACTTAAGAATCGTGGCGAAGCTGGGGTATAAGATGAAGCAATTAATAAGTGATATCATCGGGGAATTATAGCAGAATGCTAGTGTTAAATGGTACATGAAACTAATACATAGGACTGTGAAACCTACTAATGTTGCTATATATGATGAAATGGTAGGTTTATTGAGAGAGAATTCTAAGGAAAATTAAGGCAAATAAAGAAAATCACCTACTAAATTGGTGATTTATGCATAAATAGTGGGTTTTTATGTTGATTAAAGCGGTCTAATATTGTAGACGTGTAAGAAAAAGACATACTAAAAGAATGAACTTAGATGAATTAGTAGGTATTTGAGTAGCGAGCCGGTAGCTGCAAGTTCAGATACGACATCAGAAGCGGATGCGAAAATGATAATTAATAAATTTACTTACGAAAAAATTCAATATAATGCTATCAAATAAAATATAATCCTCGGAAAGCAGATACAGACTTTCCGAGGATTATTTCTTTTAGTAATGTAATGGTTAAAAACTGAAAGTGATTTATTCAATACTTATACCGGTGAAAAATTCATCAAAAGGAATATTATAAATTTCTTTTAATGCTATCAATTCTGCAATTCTTATGTTATATGTTCCACATTCAATTTGCGCATATACACTTCTAGATATGTCGATGTTTTTTAATTGAAGTTTTGCAACAATTTCTTCTTGTGTGTATCCATGGGATTTACGTATTTTTCTAAGATTATTTCCGAATGAAGGTGATGACCTGATTTTTTGACTCATAGCATACTTCCTTTGCAATGTATTCATAGCAAGTATTACTTGATTGTAGTAAATAATTTTGATAAAATTGCAATGAATAGATTGCAAATAAAAATCTATTAAAAAATTTATAATTATACTGTATAAAATCGCACTTCAGTATTTAGATGGAGAAAGATATTATGATAGGAAATCTTATTGGATGTTTGTTTGTATTGTTTATATTGTTTGGATTGTTGTGTAATTTGACTGGCGATGAAAATAAAGGAACGCAAATAATTAATAATTGTGTTACTGCAATTGTTATATATGCAATGATAATAGTTATATTTTCAGCTAAAAATTCAGAAGTAATCAAGCTTAATATTCCATTTTGGAACGGAGTTGTTAAGTATGGAACATTAAAAAATTATCTCAATGCTTCAGCAGGGGGATTTGCTTTAGATTTTGTGCAGCTAGTTACATTAGTGTTATTAATCAATTGGGTTTCAAATATTATGAGCTTTGATAAGGCAGGATTTGTAGGAATATTGACAAGCAAGTTCATTATTGTTTTTATAGGAATTTTTATATACGGATTTGTAATGCATTTTATAGAGAAAAACATATTTTTCAAATGGGTAGTATATGTAGTTGAATGTATTATTACTGGAGGAAGTATAGTGGTTACGCCGCTATTAATTATAAAAACTATAACGGGGACAAAACAAGAGGCCTTTGTGAACGCTTACATATTAGACTCATTAAAGCAATCAAATATAGGAAAGGCTATAACAGCCTCTATATCATCATCTATTGTTATTCTGGTATTTATGTATATTATGGATTTGCAATATGATGGAGTTAATAATGTTTTGTCTGATGTAATGCAATCTTTTAGCGGAATAGCAGGCATAATAATTGTGTTAATGGGGATATATTTTATTGTTAAAAGCATAACTATAAAAAGAAAAAAGTAAAGGGGTAAAATATGAGTGGACCAAAACTTATGCACATAACAAATGATCCCAAAGTCATTGAGAGAATCAATAATCGATTGAATACTATTGGAAAACAAAATTATTTTTCTATTCAGATTCAGTCAATCAATACTGATATCCAAAATGAAATATCATGGGTTAAAAATTATGTAACAGAGACAATAAATAAAACTGTTATTCAGCAGGATAAAACAGAGTATTTACATAATTCACTTCTAAATATACAGAATAATTATTTGGCTAAACTGAATTCTCTTTTACTAAGCAAGGCAATAATAGATGAAAATTCTAGTGCGGAAATAAATAATATCATTGTTTCTATAATAAAAGAATTGCCAAGAGTAAAAAGGGAATTAATGAGAGATATACTAGATAAAATTGACTTGATAAAGAAAAATCTTCAAAAGGAGGAGTATGAGAAGCAACTAAAAATACAGAAAGAAAAAATAAACGAATACAATAATGAAGAAAGTGCAGCAGAAAATAGAAGCAAAACAATACGGACTAAGATATATGATTCTATAGCATATAATGATGATGTCAAGAATGATGTTAAGAATGACAATCTATCATCAGAAGAACAGGTGTTATTAAATACTATAAGAGAAGGAGTATCAGAACTAAAGAAAATGGATATTCTAACTCATGAAGATGAGAAGTATATAAAAATGATATTAGAGGATTTGGATAATATAGATAATGAAGAGAAATACTCTGTTTCAGCTAGAAAAAATATACTTGTAAGTATGGCTACATATTATAACATTCTAGAAAAGAATATATCTAATTCTTTATCTGATGCAATATTAAAAGATGCTAAAAAGAAACAGATGTCAGTTCAATATCAATTTTTATGTGACTATCTTGAATTAGAGCCTCAAAAAAATATTAACAATATAAAAGAGGATAAGCTTGAAAATATAATAAATGATTTAACAAGTAAGGCATCTGATAAGGCATACAGAATGTATGTTGAAGATACAATTGGCAACATAATGAAAGAATATGGGTATGATAGTGTAGCATCATACAATGTAGGTGAAGATAAGAAAAATACAAGAATAGTATTCTCTAACAATGATATTAATATTTGTTCTTCTGTAAGCAAAGATGCAGTAATGATTCAGGTAGTTGGAATAGGTGAAGATCAGCCGACAAAAGAAGAAATTCATGAGCAGTTAGAACAGCAGGGAGCATTATGTTCATTATATCCTCAAATAAAAGAGAAAATGAAAGAAAACAATATTCATATTATCAATGAGGATTGTGCACCGATATCAGAAGATTCGGTTATGAATATATCAATATCTAAAATGCCTAGTAAACGAAAGAAGAAATCTTATAATACTGGATTCGGAAGAAATGCAGACACTTCAAGAGGTTTTTATGAACAATATGGTCGTAAAGTAATGCACATTGATTCGTAAGATTATAGAGAAAGGACGATATTATGCAGTTTAGAGTATGTGATAAATGTGGCAAGAAAAATCCAGCGAATAGATTTACATGTATAGAATGTGATGCAGATATTTCCTTATTACCAATTAAAACGGAAAATGAAAAATTAAGTAGCATCAGATATTTTAAAATATGTCCAGTATGTAAGCACGAGGTAGACATAAAGAATGAACAGGAAAAAATTCGGCAATGTCCATATTGTGGGAATGATGCTATTAAAAGATTGACCGTGGACTCTGTTCAAAAACAAGAAATTAGTCAGGAGTTAACGGAAAATATTGAGGATAAAGAAGATATAGATGATGGCAGTATATCAGCATTACGATTAATAAATCAAAGAGACGGGAAAATTATTTTGATACCAAATGGAAAATATATGATAGGAGCTTATGGAGATATTGAAACAGATTATTTTTGGAATCTTAATTATGTAAGTGGACGACATGCTGTTATAGAAGTAACTAATAAAGAAGTCAGCATAATAGATAATAACAGTAAGAATTTTACGTACATAAATGGAAACAGGATATTTCCTAACAATAAAAACATATTGATTGATGGAGATGTGCTTACTTTGGCAGACCAAAAATTTGAGGTAAGTATATGCAGATAGATAGATTATTATATCCGGTTCATTCATTAGGACCAGGGAACAGACTTGTTATATGGGTAAGAGGATGTAAGAAAAGGTGCTTTAACTGTGCGAATCCTGAATTGCAGTTTTTTAATCCAAAGAGTGAAATATCTATGCCAATAATAAAAGATACAATATGCGAGATTGGTGAAAAATTTGATGGTATTACAATTACAGGTGGAGAGCCATTTTGTCAAGCTAAAGAGTTACTTGATTTAATTACATTTATATTGAAAATAACAGATGACATTCTAGTATTTACGGGGTATTCAAAAGATGAAATACATGAATTAAATAACGATGATGTCATAAAGTGTATAAAAAAAGCGGCAGTGGTGATATATGGGGAATATGTAGATGAACATAATGATAATTATACACCACTTGTTGCATCTTCTAATCAGGTGATGGAAATCTATAATCCTAAATTAAAAAATAAATATATGGATTATATAAAAAATGGCAGAACAATAGAAAATTTTTACTATAATAACAATTTAATATCTGTGGGAATACATAACACAAGGAGGAGAAGAGATGAAAATACCGAAGTGGATACGAGAGATTGAATGTTTCTCAAAAATAAAAAGCTGCCTTATTTTAGAAGGAAATATATATGATGAATATCCAATGTTCAATGAAGAAAAAACAGATTGTGACGATTTTTATGATTTAAATACATATATATATGAATATTATAAAAAATCTGGATATAGCATTTGCTATTATGATATGATTAATGGATTTTATAATAAGCAAAGACAGGCAGAATTGATGGATGTATTTGATAATATGTTGAATCAATATTCTGATGATGCATTTGAAGAACAGTATAATGAATATAAGACTAATCAAGATGAAAAGAGGACTGATGGTCAGATAGCAAATGCAATTGCTATTAATTATCTGGATGCAAGTGAAATAATTAAGACAACGTTAATAGAAAGTGAAAAACCTACAGTTTTTTGTGTTAATTATGCGTCAAGAATTCTAACAGAACCAAGTCATATGAGTGAACAGGAGAGAGCTGTATTTAGTAATTATCTGTATGCATCTATGAATGCAAAAAGCAATTATGGAAATGATGGCATTACAAGGCAAAACATATTAATACTGATTGTTGATAAAATCAATGATATTCCAACATGGTTCTATCTGGACAATCCATATGTGAAAAATATAATGATTACATTGCCAGATAAACATATAAGAAAATTGTATCTGGATTGTTATTACGATTATTTTATAGATGATGAAGAAAATGAAAAAACATTCAACAGTTTATTGAGATGACGGATGGAATGAAGATATTGGATTTACGGGGAATACGTGAATTTAAAAGATTAAAAGAAGTAGAATCAGGGCAACTAAGTGATGTGATTTCTTTATATAAGTACGGAATTAAAGAGAATCCGTGGGATGATATTGAAAGAGAAAAACTCGAAAATAATAAAATTAAGGATAGAATAAAAGGTCAGGATGTTGCGGTTGAAAAGAGTATTTCCATCATAAAGAGAGCAAAGACGGGCTTTTCTGGATTACAGCATTCTTCCGCATCTAAACCTAAGGGTATTCTGTTTTTTGCTGGACCAACAGGTACGGGTAAAACGGAGTTGGCTAAAGCAATAGCAGAATTATTGTTTGGAGATGAAAGTGCCTGTAGAAGATTTGACATGAGTGAGTATTCAGAAAGCCACTCAGCTCAAAAGTTATTTGGAGCACCTCCAGGTTATGTAGGATATGAAGCTGGCGGACAATTAACTAACACAATAAAAGAGCATCCATTTTCCTTGCTATTATTTGATGAGGTTGAAAAGGCATCATCTACTATATGGGATAAATTTTTGCAGATACTTGAAGATGGAAGAATGACAGATGGACAGGGTAATACAGTTTATTTTTCAGAGTGTTTAATTGTATTTACGAGTAATTTGGGAATATATCAAGATGTTGGTGGTGTGAAAAAAAGAGTTGTCGATATGAATATGTCATATAATGAGTTGAATAAAGTTGTAACTAAGGGAATTCAAGATTATTTCTTTAGTAAAGGAAAACCAGAGGTGTTAAACAGAATAGGTAAAAATCTTATAGTATTTAACTTTATACAACCAGATGCGGCAAAGGAAATACTGTTATCTCAAATTAATAAAATATGTAAGGCAATTTACAGTATGAAAAAGATAAGCATTAAGTTTGGAAATGATGCTGTGAAAGAAAAATTATATAAAAAGGTACTTACAAATCTTGAAGAAGGCGGCAGGGGTGTAGGGAATATAGTTGAAGAGTATTTTACAACGCCTTTATCAACATATGTTTTTGACAACAGAGTCGAAAATGGTCAGACAATAACTATTGAAGATATTACTGGCTTAAATTCTGAAGAATCTGAATTAGAAATGCCTAGAATTATAGCGAGCCTAGAAAGGATTTAATTATGATAGAATATGTGGCATTAGTAGACAAAGGATTGATACATGCTACCTGTGATGATTCAATATTGATTGGACATAACATTATTAGTAATGGAAAGTTTATAGGACATGATGATAAAGATGAAGGAGTGTTTGCTGTAGCAGATGGTGTAGGAAGTCAGCCTTTTAGTGAGTTAGCTTCCAGAGAGATTTTAAGAAGTATTTCAGAATGTAATGCAAGGAATAAAGAAGAAATAATAAATTGTGTAGAAAAAGGTAATTGCGAAATATTAGCAATAAGAGATCAAAAAAAATTGTTTCCTAATATTAGCAGTACATTGTGTATTGCTACATTATTAGAAGATGAAATTACTACATATAATTTAGGAAACAGCAGAGCATATAGATTTCGCGATGGAGTATTGTTACAGTTAACAAAGGATCAGACAAAAGTACAACAATTATATGATATGGGCTTAATTAGTGAAAATCAAATATACTCGCATCCAGAAAAAAATATAATTAGCGGATATGTTGGCTGCGATGGGTTTGATTCTAAGAGAATTGATGTTATTACTCATAGAGAGAGGTTTCGTAGAAATGATATGTTAATGCTATGTTCAGATGGAGTTTCAGATTACATAAATATTGATGAAATAGAAAATGCTTTAATTATGGATGGTGAATTAAGCAAAAAGGCAGATGCCATAATAGATAAAATATACTCTAATGGAGCGGGAGATAACATATCATTAATTCTTGTCAACAAACTATAAGAAAGGGGTGCTTAAATTGGAGGAAAGAACAACAGGTACATTACCAACAGATAGACAAACAGGAACATTATCTATTGACAAACCAGAAAATGAGTTGAATCATACACTACGAAAGACAGAATATTCAATAAAAACTGATAATTCATATCAAAAGGAACATATATATGAATTATCGGTAGGAGAGAGAATAAAAGGTAATAATAGTAATTATACAATAACAGAATCGTTTAGCTATGGTGGTCAGGCAGAAATATATAAGGTAGAAAATGATATAGGGAAAAAGTATATTGCTAAAATATATAAATTAAATGAAGAAAACAAATACTCTGACGCTATAGTACAATTTCTATCAAAAAACACAAAACAAGGAATTATTAGATTAGTAGATTACGGAATATATAAAAATAGGTACTTCTATATATTTCCAATTTATGAGAAGGGGAGTATTAACCAATACAAACTGAATTTCTCTAGCAATGAAGTTCGTTTGAACAAATATATAAGAATTTTAAATGAAGCGTTAAATTGTATTCATGAAGCAGGATTTATTCACTCTGATATTAAACCTAACAATATTTTGTGGGATGAAGATAATGATATTCCTGTAATATCAGATTTTGGTTCTGTTACCTTAGGAAATGAAAATCTTTCCGACAGTCGTTCTATTACAGTTGCGGCAGATAAGAATACTGAGGGATATTTAGCACCAGATGCGGCAGTTTATGCTGCAGTAAAAGGAAATGCAGATAGAAAATCAAGAATAATTGTGGCGAGGAAAACAGATTATTTTGCATTAGGTATTTCTTTGTGTGAGATGTATGTAAATGAACCGGGATTTAAGTTATTTAAGGATAACGCTGACTTAGTATTAAAGTTAAATGATAATAATGTTGTTTATCCAAGGGAAGTAGAGAATAATAAAAGATTCTTTAATTTAATACAGGCTTTAATCACATATGATCCTAATGTTAGAGCAGGATATAAAGAAATCTGTGATTGGCTTGATGGAAAAACACTAGAGATATATAACACAAAAAATAATACTGCTGCATTTAAACATTATTTTATTGATACTGAATATACAACACCGCATGATTTGGCAGTTGCATATGCTCAAAGAGATTGGAATGCTACTATAAAAGATGTATTTAGGCAGACCCTATATAATGCGTTTGAAAAGTATGATGAGAAAATATATTCTAAAATATTAGATTTGAGGGAAGCAAACCAGAGTGTGGAAGAAAGACCTGTTTCTGCATTTAAAATAGTATGTAATATTTCACCGGATATAGATTTTTTCTGGAATGGTAAAATATATCATGATAATGCAGAATTAGCTCAAGATTTATATAAATCAGTTGAAGAAGATAATAATATATTTGAGCCACTTTTTTCGAGCAAAGCATTAAGGGTGTTTTATGAGGTAAATGAAAAAAGAAGAATAAATATTGAGGCAATAGATGATGTATTAAGAGTATCAGAAGAGTCTTTGGAAAGAGCACAATTGTATTACGCAGAGTTACTTTCACCAGGTATTCTAATCAGTAAATTTACAAACGGAGCTTGTAATTGCTTAAGTGATTTTGTTGATGTAATTATAAAGAATCTTAATGAATCAGGCTTTGATAAAGCGGTAAATTACAGGCAGAATAAGCAGGATTCAGAAAATGATATATCAAAGTATGCAACAAAATGCTTCGAGGGAGAAGAAATAAATTCACTTCTTATAAGGAATGGATTAGGGCTGAATCTGGTGGATACTAAGGCAAAATATAGTCAGGACAAAGTCTTTTTTCCGATAATCAGATTTCTGGAGACAATATACGACCTATCAGAGAATAAAGCTGTTATTAATGGGATTAAAGATTCATTTTATTACAAATATTATATGTCTATTGTTAATGAAATTGATAATTATATTTTTAAAGGTAAGGCAACTTCTATAAGAGACAGAGTATTAGAAATAACTAGCAAAATTAATAAATATGATGAGACTACACAGTTTTTTGTAAAATACATTCATTTTTTTGATGATATGCAGGAACAGTTAGATTATTTCACATTAGGTAATACTACGGGAATAGTGTTTTTACAGGAGACAGTTGTGTCAGATGGAAAAATGTATAACCCCTATTCAAGTTATATCATGCCTAAGTCTAAAGAATATGAATTAGTTAAAACAGAAGATGGAGAATATCTTCCTAAAGTTATTTCAGAAAAAATGATTGCGGAGAGATACCTGACATCTGTACATCAACAAACTGATAGAAAAGAGATACTTGATTATGTTTATAAGAGTAATTTAAAAAAACTTGAGCAGTTTAAAGAAAATTTTGATAAATATGCTCATGTTGAAGAGAAGAAAAAACCCAATTGTATTAGAACAATAATATTATTAGGAATAACTTTATTGAATTTGTGGTGTATTATTACACTCCTGTTGGATTTAATGAAATACATATACTATAAAAATACATATAATTATGAAATCAATGTATGGATATGGGGAGCTTTGTTAGTGATATTTCCTTTAATAATTGGGATTATTAGCTTTTTTAGATTTAAATATGAATTAAATAGTTATAAAAAGAAAAAAGGTCAACATAAATTAATTAAACAAGAATTGCTAATTAATTATAGTATTGAAGAAATTCAAAAAAATATTGAAAGTAAATCGTATAACAGTTTATCTGATACAACTTATAAATTTATCCGTTATTCTCAAAAGGATATTTCAGTTTATATGAATGATTTAATGGGAAAAGGAATTCAGACCACATTCTATCAATTAGATAGTACGCCAATCAAATCTTACATAGTACTTATTTTTTTTACATTGCTTGTTTTAGTTGCTACAAGGAGTTGGAACAAAGTCCAAACAGATAAGATAAAAGTATTTAATTATACGAGGATATTATTAGGTGATAATTTACCTGGCAAAGATGAATTATATAATGGAGTGAAAGATATACTTAAAGTGGATTCGTTAAATTTGAGGGAAGAATGGAATGAATCTTATAGTAAATTAATGGCAATTCAAGAAGATTGTTTATTACATGATGATTATGAACGGCTAAGTGGTTATTTGCCAGTGTATAAATTATTTAGTGAGGGAGGAAATAATTTAAAACCATTGTTGGATGACGACTATTATGAAATAATTGAATCTAATGAGGATGTTAAGACAAAGTTAACAGCACATTCTGTATATGATTATTACAAAGAAAAAATAAATGGTGAATTTTCAGATGAGGTTGTATTTAAAGTATATTATGATGCAGGAGTATATCATATATCAGTTAGTTATAAAATTAGTTATGAGAGAAGAAATGAAAGAAAAGATTTCAGTATTTCAACAGCAACTCCAAATAAGGAGATAAATGAAAAGGTATATAAAAATGGGGATAACTTTACTGAGTATGAATTGACTAAAGATGAATGGACATTTGAAACCGTATATGATATGTTAAAACAAAATTGATAATTATATTCAATGTGTAGAAAATGTGGATGTCGTAAAATAAGAGAAGGAGACGGTGTATGTTGAGGAAGTTCACCGTTCTCCTTTTTATTTTCTTTTAATCTGCAATGTATTAATAAAAATACACAATTTATTAAAATGTGACAAATAATGTTGGACAATTTGTTAAAAAATTGTTAATATGTAAACATAATAAAGCGAACGACAATTTAATACATGGAAATCAGTACATTTTAGTTAATATAATAAATATTTGTATATCTGGGGAATGTTTATTATTAGAATCTGAGAGGGTAGAATATGGAGAAATATATTGGAAAATCAGTATATAAGGGTACTGCCATCGGACCAGTTAATGTTCTTAAGAAAAGTGAAAGTCTGATTAAGCGTGTACATGTTGAGAATGTTGATGAAGAATTAAGGCGTCTGGATAAAGCTAAAGAAAAGACGCTTCAACAGCTTGCCAGGCTGTATGATAAAGCATTAAAGGAGGTTGGTAAAGTCAATGCAGAGATATTTGAAGTGCATCAGATAATGCTTGAAGATGAAGATTATCAGGATGCTATTCATAATATGATATGCAATGAGAATGTTAATGCAGAATATGCGGTGTCAATAACAGGAGATAATTTTGCTGACATGTTTGCTAATATGGATGATGATTACATGAGGGCACGTTCAGCGGATGTAAAGGATATATCTAATCGTCTGGTGAGCAATTTGAGCGGTGAAGAGCAGCCTGACTGGGAAAACACAGAGCCATCAATTATTGTGGCAGATGATTTGACACCGAGTGAAACTGTACAGATGGATAAGAATAAGATTTTAGCATTTGTGCTGGTACATGGTTCGGCTAATTCCCATACAGCAATTCTTGCAAGAATGATGAATATTCCAGCATTAATTGGTGTACCAATTGAGTTAGAATCCTTACCCAATGGAGTTAATGCAATTGTAGATGGTCAGAATGGAATTTTCTACCTGAATCCGGATGAGAATCAGATAGCACAGGCTAAGGAAGCCCAGCAGAAGGAACAGGAACAGAAAAAACTGCTTGCTAATTATAAAGGAAGAGAGTCCGTCACAAAGAGTGGCAGAAAGATTAACCTTTATGCGAACATTGGAAATGTATCTGATGTTGCTTATGTATTAGAAAATGATGCTGAAGGAATAGGATTATTCAGAAGTGAGTTTCTGTATCTTGGAAGAGATGAACTTCCGGACGAAACAGAACAGTTTAATGCATATCGTCAGGTATTACAGATGATGGCTGATAAAAAAGTAGTTATTCGTACACTTGATATTGGAGCAGATAAAAAAGCAGATTATCTTGGTCTTGGCAAGGAGGATAATCCTGCGCTGGGTTATCGTGCCATAAGAATATGTCTGGAACAGCCGGATATATTCAAAACACAGTTGAGAGCATTATTAAGAGCTGCTAAATATGGTAATTTATCTATAATGTATCCAATGATTATTTCTGTAGAAGAAGTTGTAAGTATTAAGAAGATTGTTGCTGAGGTGGCAGAGGAACTGGAGAATGAGAATATTCCATATGAGATTCCAGAGCAGGGAATTATGATAGAGACACCGGCGGCAGTTATGCTAAGTGAGGAACTTGCAGAGCTTGTAGATTTCTTTAGTATAGGTACTAATGACCTTACACAGTATACACTTGCAATTGACAGGCAGAATAACAGATTAGACAGATTTTATAATCCGCATCACGAGGCAGTTCTCAGGATGATTGAGATGACCGTACAGGGTGCACATAAGCATGGTAAATGGGTAGGAATCTGTGGAGAACTTGGAGCAGATACTACTCTTACAGAGAGATTTATTAAGATGGGTATAGATGAGCTTAGTGTATCGCCATCAATGGTACTTGGTGTTCGTAGCAGAATATGTGAAATGGAGTGATAAGTGATGAAAATATATAAAGCAAAAGATTATGCTGATATGAGCAGAAAGGCAGCTAATATTATATCAGCACAGATTATTATGAAGCCGGAATGTGTACTTGGACTTGCGACTGGTTCAACGCCAGTTGGGTTATATAAGCAGTTAGTAGAATGGTATAAAAAAGGTGACTTGGATTTTTCAGCAGTTAAGACTGTTAATCTTGATGAGTATAAGGGACTCAGTCATGACAGTGATCAGAGTTATTATTATTTTATGCATAAGAATTTATTTGATAATGTGAATATATCAGTTGAGAATACTCATATTCCTAATGGAATGGAGCAGGATTCGGAAAAAGAATGTAACAGATATTCTGAACTGATTAAGTCTCTTGGAGGTATTGATTTACAACTTCTAGGAATAGGCCATAATGGACACATAGGATTTAATGAACCATCAGATTCATTTGAAAAACAGGTTCATTGTGTTGATTTAACAGAATCTACAATAGAAGCTAATAAGAGGTTTTTTGAATCAGCAGAAGATGTTCCAAGACAGGCATACACAATGGGAATCAAGACAATAATGCAGGCAAAGAAGATTCTGGTTGTTGCAAGTGGAGAAGATAAAGCACAGATTGTGAAAGAAGCCTTTTTTGGACATATTACACCATATGTTCCTGCATCAGTTCTGCAGCTGCATAATGATGTAACACTGGTAGCAGATGAAGCAGCTCTTAGTAAGATTTATTAAAGCATATTAACTTGGTGAATAGAAAGTTGTGAAGATATGATTATAAAGAATGCTGATGTTTATACACAGGATAATGTATTTGTTAAGGGAGATGTCGTTGTAGATAACGGCACATTCACCAAAGTGCTGGAAGCCCCTGATTATGTTGACAATGAAGTAGTAGATGCTACAGGACTTAAGATGATTCCAGGACTTGTTGACATTCATTTTCATGGATGCAAAGGCGCAGATATGTGTGATGGAACTAAAGAGGCACTTGATATAATTTCGCGGTATGAGGCTTCTGTCGGAGTGACGAGTATATGTCCGGCAACCATGACGATAGCTAAGGAAGAACTTGTTGATGTTATGAAGAATGCTGGAGAGTATTCATATAATGGTGGAGCCCATCTGGTAGGAATTAATATGGAGGGACCTTTTATAAGTCCACAAAAAAAGGGTGCACAGGCAGCAGAGAATATTATGCATTGTAATTATGAGTATTTCTGTGAACTCCAGAAAGCTGCACATGATTTAATAAAGATTGTTGATATTGCACCAGAAGAGCCGGGTGCGATGAATTTCATAGATAAAGTAAAAGATAATGTTGTGGTGTCGATTGCTCATACAGCAGCGGATTATGATACTGCGATGGAGGCAATTCAACATGGTGTAACTCATGCAACACATTTATACAATGCAATGCCCCCTATGAATCATAGAAAGCCTGGTGTTATAGGTGCAATAAGAGATTCATATCAATGTCATGCAGAACTGATATGTGATGGAGTTCATATTCATCCATCAGTAATACGGGCAACTTTTGCTATGTTGGGTGCGGGACGCATAATACTAATCAGTGACAGCATGAGAGCAACAGGATTAGAGGATGGCGAATATACTCTTGGAGGACAGCCTGTAGTGGTAAAAGGTAATCTGGCAACATTACATGATGGAACAATTGCCGGTTCAGCAACTAATTTAATGGATTGTCTTCGATATGTCGTTAAAAAAGCAGGGATTTCATTAGAAACAGCTGTTATGTGTGCAACAGAGAATCCGGCAAAGGAAATTGGTATATATGATAAAGTCGGAAGTATTTCTGTAGGAAAACAAGCGGATTTCGTGCTTATTGATGAGGAATTGAATATTAAGAGGGTATATATTGATGGAAAGGAGATAATATGCTAGGTTTTTTCAAAGGAAAGTCAAAGGATAATGTTATTTATTCTCCGTGTAAAGGAAAAGTGGTGCCAATTACTGAAGTTTCAGATCCAACATTTTCAGAAAAAGTTCTTGGAGATGGATTTGCAGTAATTCCTTCAGAAGGAAAGATATATGCTCCGGCAGATGGTGAGATATCAATGGTGTTTGATACTCTTCATGCTGTGACGATGACAACCAGTCAGGGAACGGAATTACTTATACATATTGGGCTGGATACGGTAACGCTCAAGGGAGAACCATTTATTTCACATGTTTCAGGTGGTCAGCAGGTAAAAAAGGGTGATTTACTTTTAGAGGCTGATCTTGAAAAAATAAAGTCGGCAGGATTGGATACGATTACACCAGTCCTTATATGCAATACCGACGATTATAATAAAATTAATCTGATAAAGGAGGGTGAGGTATCTATTGATGATGAAGTTCTGAAAATATCATAATTACTCAGGATTTCACAATGCGCGTGATTGGGATAACCCCGATTAATAATGATTTAAAGGAGGAGAAAAGTATGAAATTTCTTCAAAAACTGGGAAAAGCGTTAATGCTTCCTGTGGCAGTACTGCCTATATGTGGTATCCTTATGGGTATCGGTTATATGCTGTGTCCAGAAACTATGCAGGGTGGAGATATTCAGGGTGCAGCTAATATGATTGGTCTGTTTCTTGTAAAAGCTGGTGGAGCTTTAATTGATAACATGGCAATCCTTTTTGTAATTGGTGTCGGTGTAGGTATGTCAGATAAAAATGATGGTACCGGAGGAATTGCGGCACTTGCTTCGTGGCTTATGATGACAACACTTCTTTCTACAAAGTTTGTTACAGTAATTATACCTTCTATAGCAGACAGTGCAACTAAAACTCTTGCATTTAACAAGATTGAGAATCCATTTATTGGTATTCTTGCTGGTATAATCGGTGCTATGTGTTATAACAAGTTTAAAGATACAAAATTACCAAACTGGTTATCTTTCTTTAGTGGAAAACGATGCGTAGCAATTGTTTCAGGAGTAGTATCAATTCTTGTATCTGTTGTGTTATTATTTGTATGGCCATTACTGTTCGGCGCATTAGTAAGCGTTGGTAAGGCAATTGTAAAGCTTGATATTGTTGGTGCAGGTATCTATGCATTCTTGAACAGATTGTTAATTCCTACCGGATTACATCATGCGTTGAACAACGTATTCTGGTTTGATACTATCGGACTTGGAGATTTACAGCACTTCTGGGCAGGACAAACATCAAGTGATGTTTCATGGAGTCTTGGAATGTATATGTCAGGCTTCTTCCCATGTATGATGTTTGGTGTTCCTGGTGCAGCTTTAGCTATGATTAAATGTGCAAAGCCAGCTAAGAAAAAAGTAGCTATAGGACTTGTTGCTTCTGCAGCATTATGTGCATTTATCTGTGGTGTTACAGAACCATTTGAATTTGGTTTCATGTTCCTTGCTCCTGGACTCTATGTTATCTATGCACTTCTTTATGGTATATTTACAATGATTACAGTTGCATTAGGCTTCAGAGCAGGATTTAGTTTCTCAGCAGGTGCTACTGACCTGTTATTCTCATCATCTCTTCCGGCAGCACAGAAGACATGGTTGATAATTCCTCTTGGTATAGCAGCATTCTTCGTATTCTATTTCGTATTCTTATTTGCCATTAAGAAATGGGATTTAAAGACTCCTGGCAGAGAAGATGATGATATAGAAGCAGAAAAGAAAGTTGAACTTGCAAGTGACGATTATACAGCAATTGCAAAGACAATTCTTGAAGGCTGTGGTGGAAAAGAGAATATTGCAAGCATAGATAATTGTATTACAAGACTGAGACTTGAAGTAAAGGATATTACACTTGTTAATGATAAGGTTATTAAATCAGCTGGTGTTGCTGGTGTTATGAAACCTGGAAAGACATCTGTACAGGTTATTATAGGAACTAAGGTACAGTTTGTTGCGGATGCATTTTCTAAGCTTTGTGAATAATTAAAATGTAAAAATAAAGATAATATAAAAATCCCCGGTAAGACTGTCAGAACAGCAGCTTATCGGGGATTATTTCATGTGTTACTTTACCATGCTTAAAAATTCTTCATCAGATATCTTAGAATTCATTACAGCATTCTTAATTGCAGCGGACATAACGCGGGCAGCAAGTGTTCCTGCGAAGTTGATATCAACACGTACAGCTTCGTTGCCGCCTCGTTTTGCAGTGCTTGCAGCATATATTGTATCTCCGTCTGCCATTGTGCCGACTGGATTAATGCAGCGTGCATACGCATTTCTTGCCATAGATGCAATCTTGTTAAGTTCAGCCTTGTTAAATGCAGCGTTGGTTATAATCGCACCGATTGTTGTGTTGCCTGTGAACATATCGCGAGGTGCCATGAACTGATAGAGTGCTTCTTCACAGCTTATATACTCTGTTCTGTCAGCGTTCTTAAGTCCGGCAAGCTTTTTACCGGTTTCATAATCTGATATATCTCCAAGTGCATTTACAACAACAATTGCTGTCATTATAAATGTGCCAGCTTTCACTGAATATATTCCAAGTCCTGACTTTTCAGCCTGCTTCATTCCCATAATCTTGCCGACAGTCGCACCTGTTCCGGCACCGATACAGCCCTGAATGGGTTCGCTGCTATCCGAATTGGCAGCGGTGGAAGCATCAGTATTGACAACACCGGCCTTCATAAGTGCCTGAATGCAGGCCTCATATCCCATAGTACTGTCTGGGCGTACTTTAGAGCTTCCATATCCAAGATCAAATATGCATGACTGGCATACAAGCGGAACAAGTGAAACGCCTGTGTTATATCCTATACCATGTTCTTCAAGACATGTCATAACTCCGTCAGATGCGGCAAGACCGTATGCTGAACCGCCTGACAGCACGATGGCATTAATCGGATTGTCAGCAGTCATAGGCATAGTAAGAGGTGTTTCTCTTGATGCCGGACCGCCACCGCTAATGTCACAGCCTGCTGTAGCTCCGTCTGGAAAATATATAACAGTTACACCAGTGCCAGCTTCCTTATTGGAAGCATGACCTAATCTAAAATCATTAATATCATTAACTGAAATCTCTGTAAACAAAACTAATCCTCCGTTGATTAATGTCCGATTTATTCAATCAAAGTGACTGATTAATTCTGGTTAAGCTTAAGTGCAGCATATAATGCACGGGAAACCACACTAGCAACAATAAAGCAGATTCCTGCCTCAATAAGTCCCTGAACACCAACAAATAATACTACGAATATAAGTGGGTTCTTAGCTCCGAGTGCAGTAACGAAGGCCTGTACATAATCTGTATTATAGAAGAAGAGAACAAGTGAACTCATGAATAATAAAGTATTAAGTAAAGGACAGCAGAGACTTGCTATATAATAAGAAAATTTCTTAACTCCATTAATACTGTGAAGTCCCTTGAATATAAGTCCTGTAAGGAAGCCTTCAAGAGTTCTTGTTACTACTGTTGTTACAAATGTACCAAATGGATTAATTCCGAGAAGAACAGTTCCCATTGCGCCTCCAACGAAGCACTGATAAAAGCTTGTGAGTCCGAATGTCAGACCACAGATTAAACCGCCGACAGGTCCTAAGATGATAGCACCTACAGCTACAGGAACAGTTAAAAGGGTGATAGAAAGTCCAGGGGTACGGATGTAGCCTAATGGGGTCAGTGACATAACGAGTATGACCGCAACCATAAGTGCCAGCTCCACCATGTACTTAGTGTTGAACTTCGTTGCAGAAGTTCGAGTTGCATTGATAGTATTCATATTGTCTCCTTTGCGGAAAGGTATGCAGCCCTTCCGGCTTGTTAAGATACATCTCCGAAAAACGGATGACGTTCGCGCGTATAATAACATATATATTGTTATTATTCAAACATTCTTTATAAATTATTTATAAAAATACATTTGACATTAATTTACTATTATGAAAATCGGTGTTAATATAAGAAACGCTTATTTATTATTGAAAGCAGATTTTTTGAAAATATTTATCAATAAAGATGGGAGAGTGTTTATGAGCAGAATTATTAAAAATGTGCTGCCATACTGGAAGTCGATAGTGCTGGTATTTGCACTGCTTATTGTTCAGGCAGTGTGTGACTTGTCGCTTCCTGCGTATACTTCAGATATCATTGATACAGGTATACAGAATGGAGGCATAGAGCATACTGTGCCAGAAAAGATTACTAAGGAAGAATTTGACACTGCGAAGCTTTTTATGACAGAGGAAGAAGCACAGCTGTGGGAACAGTCGTATTCTTATAATGAAGATGATAATGTCTATGAATTAAGTGTCAAAGGTTCTAAGAATAAGACTGATTTAGACGACACACTTTTTACAGCACTTATAATTAACAACCAGATGTCTTCAGTGACTGAAAGTGCATTCAAGAGCCGTATGGCAGAGCAGATGCATGTAAGTGAAGAACAGCTTGCCAATGTTTCGGTAGAAGATATTGGAAAGTCTATGGGCGTTGAACTAACTACATTTACACAGATGATGGAAGATTCGGATGGTAATGAGGTTGAAACTATATGTGTGGATATGAGACAGATAGTGAAGGCAATGTATAGTGCAGGGGCTATGAGTAAAGACGATATCCTTTCTATGCGAAGCGAATTCCAGAAGACTATTGATACCATGGGAAAGACTCTTGTTTCGTCTATGGGCGTTGATTATGCAAAGAGCATGGATGCCAAGGCAGGAATGGACATGGATTCTATCCAGACTAAGTATCTGTGGGCAGCTGGTCTTAAGATGGTTGCCATGGCACTTCTTATGGCGGTTACTTCTGTATGTATAGGCTTCCTTGCATCAAGAGTTGGTGCAGGCGTTGCAAGAGATATGAGAGGAAAACTGTATTCTAATGTCATGGGATTCTCTAATGCTGAGATGGACAAATTCTCTACAGCATCACTTATCACAAGAACAACTAATGATGTACAGCAGGTTCAGATGGTTACGGTTATTATGCTGAGAATGATTCTGTATGCACCAATTCTTGGTGTTGGAGGAATTATAAAGGTTGTTGGAACGGGAGCCGGCATGGGCTGGGTTATAGTTATGGCTGTTGCGGTTATCATTGCATTTGTAATGCTTCTTATGGTAATTGCGATGCCTAAGTTCAAGCTTATGCAGAAGCTGGTAGATAATGTCAATCTTGTATCCAGAGAGATTCTTACAGGTCTTTCTGTAATAAGAGCCTTTGGAAGAGAGAAGAAGGAAGAGGAAAGATTTGATGAAGCTAATAAGAAGCTTACTAAGACAATGCTCTTTACTAACAGAACAATGACATTCATGATGCCAAGCATGATGTTTATCATGAATGGTTTGTCAGTTCTTATCGTGTGGGTTGCCGCACACAGAATTGATGCCGGAGTTATGCAGGTAGGTTCTATGACTGCATTTATAACATATTCGATGCTCATAGTTATGTCATTCCTTATGCTTACAATGATGTCTGTAATGCTTCCAAGAGCGATGGTTGCAGCTGACCGTATAGATGAAGTTATTAATACACATTCTTCAATAGAAGACTCTGAGAATCCTGAGACAATTGAGTCTGCAAAGGGTGTAGTTGAGTTTAATCATGTAAATTTCATGTATCCGGGTGCTAAAGCGAACGCACTTGAGGATATTACATTTAAAGCAGAGCCGGGTAAGACTACAGCAATTATAGGAAGTACGGGCTGTGGAAAGTCAACGCTCGTTAATCTTATTCCAAGATTGTATGATGTTACAGGAGGAAGCATTACTATTGATGGTCATGATATAAGAAATATCTCTATGCATGACTTAAGAAGTGAGCTTGGTTACGTGCCTCAGAAGGGAATGCTTTTCTCTGGTACTATTGCAAGTAATTTAAGATTCGGTAATCCTGATGCAAGCGATGAAGATGTCGTTAAGGCAGCACAGATTGCACAGGCAACTGAGTTCATTGATAATAAGGCTGAGAAGTATGACAGTCCTATAGCACAGGGCGGTACTAATGTTTCAGGCGGTCAGAAGCAGAGACTTTCTATTGCCAGAGCAATAGCAAAGCACCCAAGAGTGTTTATATTTGATGACAGTTTTTCAGCACTTGATTTAAAAACTGACGCAATTCTTCGTAAGGAGCTTGCTGCAAATGTGTCTGATGCCACTGTTATTATTGTAGCTCAGCGAATCAGCACAATCCTTCATGCAGATCAGATTCTTGTTATGGATGATGGTAAGATTGTTGGCAAGGGAACGCATGAAGAACTTATGAAGACATGTGAGACATATCAGCAGATTGCAAGTTCACAGCTTTCTGCTAAAGAGCTTGGAAAGGAGGCCTAGTCAGTATGGAAGATAATAAAAATATCAAAATGCCACCGAAAAGAAGAATGGGACCTCCGGGAAGAGGAATGGCACCTGTTGAGAAAGCCAAGGATTTCAAAGGATCAATAGGAAAGCTTATAAGATATATTGGAAGCTATAAGATTGCGATAATATTTGTTGCAGTTATGGCTGTATGCTCAACAGTATTTTCTGTTGTAGGTCCGAAGGTTCTTGGTAAGGCAACTACAGCTCTGTCAGAAGGTCTTGTAAAGAAAATCGGTGGAACTGGTGGAATTGACTTTGGAAAGATTGGAACAATTCTTATATTCGTGCTTTGTCTGTATGCCGCAAGTGCAGTATTTAACTTTGTACAGGGCTGGATAATGACAGGCATTACACAGAAGGTCTGCTACAGATTAAGAAAAGAAATCAGCGAGAAGATTAACCGTATGCCTATGAAGTATTTCGAGAGCAGGACATATGGTGAGGTGTTATCAAGAATTACTAACGATGTTGATACACTTGGAATGGGACTCAACCAGAGTATTACAACAATCATTACATCTTTAACTACTATGATTGGTGTTCTTGTTATGATGTTAAGCATTTCACCGCTTATGACACTTATTGCGGTTATAATACTTCCAATATCAGTGGGACTTGTTTCTTTCGTTGTTAAGAAGTCACAGGGATATTTCAAAACACAGCAGGAGTATCTTGGACATATTAACGGACAGATTGAGGAAACTTATGGCGGACATATGATTGTTAAGTCATTTAATAAAGAAAAGGATATGGTTGATTCATTTAACAAGACTAATGATGTCCTTTATGGTTCAGCATGGAAGTCACAGTTCCTTTCAGGAATGATGCAGCCAATCATGATGTTTGTAGGTAACTTAGGTTACGCATGTGTTGCATTAACCGGCGGTCTTCTTGCTATTAAAAATGTTATAACAATCGGTGATATTCAGGCATTTATCCAGTATGTGAAGAATTTCACACAGCCAATCCAGCAGATTGCTCAGGTTATCAATCAGGTACAGTCTATGGCAGCAGCTTCTGAGAGAGTATTTGAATTTCTTGATGAAGAAGAGGAAGACCAGACTGTTAAGAATCCTGTTTCTACAGAAGGAATTAAGGGCGAGGTTGATTTCGAGCATGTAAGATTCGGATACAATGAGAACCAGACTATCATCAAGAATTTCAGTGTAAATGTTAAGCCTGGACAGAAGGTTGCTATCGTTGGACCGACAGGTGCAGGTAAGACCACTATTGTTAAACTGCTTATGAGATTCTATGATGTTAATGATGGAGCTATTCTTGTTGATGGACATAATGTTAAGGATTTCAACAGAAGAGAATTAAGAGACGCATTTGGAATGGTTCTTCAGGATACATGGCTCTATAAGGGTACAATTATGGAGAATATCAGATACGGAAAGCTTGATGCAACTGATGAGGAAGTTATTGCAGCAGCCAAGGCAGCTAATGCACATCACTTTATTGAGACACTTCCGGGTGGTTATGACTGTGAGCTTAACGAGGACGCAAGCAATGTTTCACAGGGACAGAAGCAGCTTCTTACAATTGCAAGAGCAATCCTTGCAGATAATCCAATCCTTATTCTTGATGAAGCAACATCTTCTGTTGATACAAGAACAGAGGAGAGAATCCAGAAGGCTATGGATAATCTGATGAAGGGCAGAACAAGCTTTGTTATTGCACACAGACTTTCAACCATCAAAGATGCTGATGTGATACTTGTTATGAAGGATGGTGATATCGTTGAGCAGGGAACTCATGATGAGCTTCTTGCAAGAAACGGTTTCTATGCTGACCTTTATAATTCGCAGTTTGAGCAGGCTTCTTAGATTGATAATATATATGTTAAGAGAAACGGCAGGAAGAAATTTCTGTCGTTTTTTTAAACATTTTGATATAATAAAATTATTAATTAGTTAAGTGAAGAGGATAATGCATGAATATATTAATATGTGATGATGATAAGCTTTATATTGATATGATAAGAAAATATGTGGATGAATTCTTTGCTGATCATAAGATAACGGATTATAAGGTTTATGAATATAACAGTGGTGATGAAGTAGCTAAGAATAATGAAAAGATTGACATTGCATTTCTTGATGTTGAGATGGACGGAATTAATGGAATTGAAGCTGGCAAATGTTTAAGAAATAATAACAAGAATATTGTGTTATTCATAATAACTTCGTATATGGGCTATCTTGATGATGCAATGGACGAGGGAGTTTTCAGGTATATTAATAAACCATTGGAAAGACCTGTGATTATGCGCGGTTTACACAAGGCATTATTATTATGCAGCAAGAGTCAGAGCAAGAAAATCAATATTGAATATAAGGGTGATAATGTAATTATTGAACAGGATTCGATTATATGCATAGAGTCACTGGTTAGAAAAAGATATATCAAAACAGATACGAAGTCGTACATAAGTCTCAAAAGTCTTTCTTATTGGCAGAGTGTTCTTGATGAGGATAAATTTTTTCTTGTCAATAAATCCTTCATTGTTAATATAGACAGAGTTGAGCGATTTACTGATAAGTATATTGAGCTTAAGGGCATCGAAGAACCAATAGATTTATCAAGAGAAAAAAGAACTGCATTCAAGCAGAAAATGCTTCTGTATCTGGCAGGGCAGGAGTAGGTGGATATGGAATTAGTTATGTTAGGTAGTAATGCGTTTGCACATATAGTGGAGGCATTGATACTATGGATAAGCATGTCACAGATGTATGAGCCAAAATATAAACAATTATTTACAGGCTGCTCAATTTTTCTTGGACATATTGTAATGTTTGCTGTGTTTTTGACTAATAATATATATGCAATAACAGTTATTAACTTATTGGTTTATATATTTCTGATTATGCTTTTGTATGATGTCAATAAAAGAACCGCAGTATTTTGGGGTGTTATACTTATAGTTATGATGGCATTATCAGAATTAATAATGTTTTTTACTGCAAGGTATATAGTTGGAATTAAGAATGCAGGCAAGAATACTCCGGCAGATATAATATTTATGGGATGTTTGTGTAATATATTTTATTTTCTTATTGTACAGGCATTAGTTTTTATTAGAAAAAGAAGTGTAGTATTTGATAGAAATGATATGTCAAAAATACTTTTAATTGGTTCATTAACAACATCATTGATTGTGTTTATGACATATTATATTATTGGAACGACATGGAGTCTGCACAGGAAAGAATCTATATGGATGATGATAAGTTCTGTGGGATTAGTGTGTTCAGATATACTTATATTGTGGACAAATATAAGAATAGACGAGAGAAATGCTGAAAATGAGTGCATTAAGATTCAGCTAGAACAGGAAAAGGCAGATGCAAAGTATTACAGATTAGAGAATGAAAAGAACGAAAGTTTGGAAATATTAAGGCACGATATGAATAATCATCTTAACACAATGCTTGCTATGCAGACAGATGATGATTTAAGAGAATATATTACCTCAATAATGGAACAATACAACATAAAGAAGCGTACGACATTTTCTAAAAATAACGTTCTTAATGGACTTATAAGTGAATATACAGAAAAGTGTTGTACTGAAAACATAGGATTTGTTGTAGATATACGGCCAGGTACGATAGATGATATTGTAGCAACGGATATAGTTGCTTTATTTGGAAATATATTATCTAATGCATACGAAGCAGCAAGAAATTGTGCTAAATCAAATGGTGGTAAATATATAGAACTAATAGTTAAAAGAAAGAATGAAACAATATTTATTAAATGTATCAATTCGTGTTTTATTCCGCCTAAAATAATAAATGGCAGGTATATTTCAGTAAAGAAAGATACTGATAAAAAACATGGATATGGAATGAAAAGTATACAAAATATTGTTGGTAAATATAATGGAAGCCATTTTGAGCAATTTGATGAACAAGAGAATGAATTTACTATATCAATAATGCTTATGAAATAATGATGTATTCAAATTAGAAATAAAAATATGTATAATGTTTATTATCAAGAAACATTGATATGTGAAAAATATAATGGAGCTGGTTATATATAATAGTGTGATGATTTATCGAAAGTTTATTGACTTTCTAAAAATCTGTCATATCTTAATTATACAAAGAACTATTGTATTAAATACAATAATAATTGGATTTGGTGTGTCACTACCGAGGGCGTTCAAGTGTGGACAATTACAGGGTATGATAGTACTACATTAGGACACAGTGCATCTGCATGGACAGGTGAAACAGGTACATCTTATAAGAATTTAACTGCAACAGTTACATTTACTGTTACATGGAAAAAGGAAGTGCCTAAGACGGAAAGCTTTTCAGGGCTTATAGGAAGCAGTGTTACACCGGCAGTTAAGGACAGGTATAAAGGAAGTTGCATTAATAATACAACTTCCTGTTTTTCTTTGTTATACATAATATGTGTAATAAGAAACAAAAGATAATCACGATAGATATACAGCTTGATATATGATATAAATGCCATAAACTGGTTATAACAATTAAAATGTTGAGTAACAGTAATATAGTAGCAAGGCATTTATGATAATATTCTTTTTCTGAATCTGAAACAGAATGATTAATAGATATAATAGGACCTTTAATGACTAATTCTATATCTGCTATTATAAGAGCAATGAATAAGAATAAAGAAGGCTTAAGAACAGAGGAAAGCCATGCCATCATAATCAGCACTATTACAGAAAAAATCAGGCATGCCGTAGAAGACTGACAATGATAACCACCGCTGTATTTTCTTATGAGCAGAAAAACTAATACTTCAATTAATCCAATCAAAGTATTATCGGTAGCTATACAATATATTGTGAAAATAATTGTCGGATTAATAATCAAAAATAAATATTGTATTGCATATATGTATAACTCAATGTCGTCATCTTTAAGTATGCCTGATTTAATAAGCAATAACGTTATGTGGCGAGATAGATTCTCTACCATTATCTTGCTTTCTTAAACTTCTTTAATGAAGATGGTTCAACAGGCTGGTGAATAAAGAAGCTTGATGAAGCATTGGCACTAGAAGTTAAAGTACGGTTAAGTAAAGCTGTTACACTTTTACTTAAAGTTGTTTTAATTTCTTTTTTCATGGTTTTTCCTCCTTCTTAAGTTAGTTATTATTATATTTTGCTAGAAATTATTTTTAAATACTCTATGTCCCAACTGTACTTTTGAATGTCTTAAATGTATTTTAGTGATATTATGCAACATTTTTATTAACTGTCACAAATATTATTCTATACACTAAGAAATTCATTCCGATATGTTAAAATCAAAATATTATCATTAATTACACATAAACATTTACACTAATCTAATTCGCAACAAACGCTATATATGTGCGGAATGTGCGTATACTAAAATTTAATAGTAATCATACTAATGTACAGGGGTTGCTATGGAGTATACAGATCGTTACAAAGCATTTTGCAAAAGAATGAGCATATATAGAAAATTAATGGACTACGATCAGGCGAAAATGGCTGTGCGGGTTGGCATGACTACACCAGAGTATTCTAACAGGGAAGCGGGAAGGAGCATGGTGTCAGGCATTGACCTCAGAAAATTTTCTGATTCAGGGGCGGATATTGACAAGATGTTAGTTGATGTCGATGAAAAGCCATGCAGGTATGTGATTTCTTCAGAAATAGAGACATTTGGTGAAGAATCAAAGAAGGAATATGTAAGAGGCGTTGTGAGTGAGCATATTCTTTATATGTGTGAGAAGAAGATAGCTGATTTTTCAGATGATACTGTAAAGTATATCAGACTGCTTAAATCTATTGACAAGGATTCAACTAAGGATTCTATGTTAAAATGTATTAGAGATGTCAATGGTATAACTGACCAACAGGTTATATCAGATAATCTGGGAATATCAAGATTTAAATACAGCAAAATTGAGAATAATAAGGAACTTCCGGATGCAATGGTTCTTATAAGACTTTACGATTTGTATGGCTATGTCCCATCTATGTATTTAAATCTGTATGATGTCAGAGGCCGGCTTCTTGATTATATATTTGACAGCATGTCTCAGAAAGATCAGGAAATAATAATGAATTTTATCAATAATTTGAAAGAGTTCGTGTGAGGAAGTTATGAAAGAACGAATTATAAATATTGGACCCAGGCTTAAGCAGAGAAGAAAGGAAATGCGTATAAAACAGACGGAAATGGCTAAAGAGCTGGGTGTGTCGCAGACATATCTTTCTAATATTGAAGGTGGAAGAACCAATTGCAGCATAACTTTGTTTGTAGATATATGTAATTATCTTAATGTAACGCCAGATTATCTGATGTTAGGAAATATGCGTGGAAATAGAGCAAGTATAGATATAATTGATGAATTGAAGATGTGCAGTTCGGAAGAAATTGCCACAGTAAAGAAAATAGTTGATGCATTTGTTCTGAAAAAGACGGAGCCATACTGATAAGGTATGGCTCTATTTTTTTTGATTAAAATGCTTGACATACCGAACATATGTTTCTATAATAAACATATGTTCGAATTACATTCAGATCTTACAACTATGGAGAAATTAGAAATTCTGGCAGATGCTGCCAAGTATGATGTTGCATGTACATCAAGTGGAGTAGACAGGAAGGGAAAGAAAGGCTTCCTTGGGAACAGCGTGGCATGCGGTGTATGTCATAGTTTTGGTGCTGATGGCAGGTGCATTTCGCTTCTAAAGGTTTTAATGACTAATCATTGTGTGTATGATTGCAAATACTGCATGAACCGATGCTCTAATGATGTGCCGCGGGCTACATTTACACCTGATGAATTATGCAGGCTTGTTATAGAGTTTTATAAGCGTAATTATATTGAAGGATTATTCTTAAGCTCTGGGGTTTTGAAGAATCCGTCATATACTATGGAAAGAATATGTGAAACACTGATGCTTTTACGGACTAAGTATAGATTTAATGGTTATATACATGTTAAGGCTATACCAGGAGCACCAGATGAGCTGCTTTCAAGGGCTGGGTATCTTGCAGATAGGGTAAGTATTAATCTGGAACTGCCTACAGCACAGAGTCTTTCTAAGCTTGCTCCTAATAAGAGTTTTAAGACTATTCTTGAGCCTATGGAAAAGATTACAGGTACAATTGCGGCTAACAGACTGGCATTGGGAAAAGATGCACGAATGGAAAGAAGCAGCATTAACAGATATCTGACAGGAAGCATATTCAACCAGAACGGGACGGATAACGGTCAAGCAGCATTATCAGGAACACAGAGAACAGCGTTGGAATCAGGAGATAAGTTATCGCTTCCAGCGGTTTCTAAAGATATGTGTGTAAAGCGTCCATTTGCGCCTGCAGGGCAGAGTACACAGATGATAATAGGTGCGACACCGGAAACTGATCTTACACTTATCAGAACGACGCAACATTTATATAAGAATTATGATCTTAAAAGAGTATTTTATTCTGCTTATATACCGCTTAATGAGGATTCTGCATTGCCACAGCTGGATGCAGATGTTCCACTATTAAGAGAACACAGGTTATATCAGGCAGACTGGCTTCTTAGGTTCTATGGATTTCAGGCAGATGAATTATTGTCAGAGAGCAGACCTAATTTTAATGAACAGCTTGATCCAAAGTGTGACTGGGCAATAAGACATCTTGGACAGTTTCCTGTCGAAGTACAGAATGCATCATATGATATGCTTTTAAGAATTCCTGGAATTGGTCCTAAGTCTGCCAGACGAATAGTGGAGACAAGAAGATATGCGAAGCTTGATTTTGATATATTAAAGAAGATTGGTGTAGTACTTAAGAGAGCACATTATTTTATAACATGTAATGGAAGAATGATGTATAGAATACCAATAGAGGAGTCATATATAACGGAATGTCTGACTGATGATAATCACAAGGAGAACTGGGAGATTACGCATCAGAATGAAAAGTATCAGCAGCTTTCACTTTTTGAATAAAAAGTGTTGGTATATATGATGGATGTAATGAAGAGTTTTTATATGGAGGTCTGTTTATGTATATATTTACATGCGAGAATACATTTGAAGATATGATGTGTTGTATATATCATGCATGGGAGAAGGCTTTGAAAGTAGGCCATGGATGTGTTAGACTTGAAAAGCGTGGAGAAGAACAGATTTCTTTATTCGACGAATATATACATGTTGAGTATAATGAAGAAGAGTATAAGAAAGTAGTGCGCTCGATAAAACATAAGATATCTGAAGAGGCATATGCATGTGTGTATTATGCATGTTTATCGTCAGAACAGGATGCATTAGATACAGCATATAGGTTTCTGATAAAAGGGTTTAAGATTGGATCAGATATAACATTTATGAGAAATGACCCTGATGTTATGAGAATTAAGGATATACGCAGGAAGGTTTTGCACGAGACAAGATATTTTATGGAGTTTGCAAGGTTTAATTCAATTGGTAACAAAGTATATGTGTGTCATCTTGAACCAGAAAGCGATGTTATATATGAAGTTTCTTTACATTTTGCTGACAGAATGCCTTCTGAGAACTGGCTTATAATTGATGATAACAGAAAAAAGTCTGTAGTTCATACTACTGATGGGCAGATGTATATAAGATATTTTACAGATTATGATATGTCAGTTCTGGCAAAGACAGAAGATGTGAATGATGAATATACAGATATGTGGAAAATCTTTTTTGAGACTATAGCAATTAAACAACGCTATAATCCTGAATGTCAGAGAAATCTTATGCCAGTGTGGATGAGAAAGCATGTAACAGAGTTTCAGTAACACGCAATTCTTTATGTTAAGGGATGTGTAATTGATGAGTAAAATTGTGGATTATGTATCAGAAGATAATAAAAATGATATGCTTAATGACGTGCGTGATTCTGATTATGATGCGTTTGTTAAGCTTTCACAGGTATTTGAACTTAATGTATTCTGTCCTGTTCATATGGAAGGGGAGAAGGACTGGGTTGTTGCTTATCTTATGAATGATGCAGTGGAGAGCTTTCTTGTATTTAAAGATTCAGTTATGACTGGAAATTATATTGATGTGGATGAGGAACAGATACCATCTGTGCAGATGTTAAAAGATGGATATATGCTTATAGTTAATCAGGGGAATAAGAATATATTTACAATAAAATTCAGCAGACTGGAATTAAGAACATATTTATTTAATTATGGCAGCATGGGGCATTTCTGGATAAAAGGATATGAATATTTACGCCAGCTTGAATATCAGCTTGCTGATATAAGAGACAAGTATAGATATCTTGGAGAAGAGGTATGCAATGATGCTGAACGTGTGCTTATGAAACTGGCGGATTTTCCTCCAATTAAGAGATTTCAGTCTGTGCCAGACCAGTATTATGTTTCATACCCAGATTGTGTTTATGAAGAGGCTGTAGATTATCTTATAGATATAGCTGAGAGAGTTGAAGATAATTCGATAAGAAGAAAACTTAAAGCTTATAAGAAGAAAACCTCAGGGTTAAGAAGTATACAGCTGGCGGCAATGTTTGGAATGAGGAAACATGCTGTGTTTGTGGATGCAATAATAGCAGATTTGAGGGAAGCGGCATCAGGTTATCCACAGAGAATTTTTTCAAGAGAAGAACAGGAAATTCATAATGTGATACATGCAAAAGCAATAGCAAATCTGAATGAATATGAGAAACAGGGATATAAGTGTCTGCTTTATAGAGAAGAACCATTTATGTACGCAAGAGATTCAATAACCTATAAGGAGCATGTTCTTGTGTATATTAATGGAATAATAAGCAGAAAGGCAAAGATAGTTTCTTTTGAGTGACATATAAAGCAATTGTGATGTATAATACGAAATATATCTATAATAAGTCAGATAACAGGAAGAGAGGATGTATTTATGGGAAAAGTAAAGGTTGTTTCCAAGAATAATCAGGTGAGTGTTAAGGTTAAGAGTACAAAAGATGAACAGCTTAATCAGAATATGGCTGAATTACTTTCAAATACAGCTGTAGAAGGATTTCTCCCTTTTCATATAGTGTCAGATAATAATGGATTTACAGCAGAGTATGGAACAGCGGGATATGAGACAGCTAAAGAGTTTTTTAAAAACAGGGTTATAGATCAGCATACTTTTTCTGTATTTATGAAGAGCAGTGTCAATGCGTTGTCGGGTATGTCAGCATATAATATGGAATATGGTAATGTCATGGTTTCACTTGATACTGTATTAATTGAATCTGCTACGGGAAAGGCTTTATATTTGTATTATCCAGCTACAGGTTACAATAATGGTGAATTTTATAATGTTTTTCTTGATGAGATACTCAGAATGATAAGAACACCTATGAATTCAGATGTTTCATTTATGGTAAGGTTAAAGGAACTGCTTAAACAGCCAGAGAATATGACATGGAATATACTTGGTGAATATGCTGATTCTATAGATGTACCCGCAGTAAACAGAGAGAATATGCAGCCACAGGTACATGTGGTACAGACACAGCAACCAGAAACAGTACAGTTTACACATCAAGCGCCACCTGTTATGTATACAGCTCCAGTGCAGATGCAGACTGATATACAGAATACAGGATGTGTGAGTGGTGGAGATGATAAGATATGTCCGGTATGCGGAATGCGTAGTACAACACCCGATGCAGTATTTTGCATTGGCTGTGGTTCTAGATTGGAGTCTGCAATGCAATTTTCTGTAAGAAATGAGCAGACAGAAATTAAAAAGAGATGCAATAAGTGTGGTTTTTCTAATAATTCAGATGCCTTATTCTGTTCTGAATGTGGAACAAAATTAGAGGATATAGGAGTATTAGAAAGTACGGAGATACAGGATAATGATGATAATAATGCGAAAGATACATCGGTGATTATAATCAAAGGTGGAAGAGTTGTAGATCCTGTCAGTAAAACAGATGAGATTATGGATATCATTATTAAGAATAATATAATTGAGGAAACTGGATATAATCTTAATGTTATGGAAGGTGCAGAAGTAATTAATGCAGAGGGACTTATTGTTGCACCAGGACTTATGGATACACATGTACATTTCAGAGATCCAGGATTTACTTATAAAGAGGATATTATTACTGGAGCAGCAGCAGCAGCAAAAGGTGGTTTTACAAGTGTAGTCTGCATGGCTAATACTAAACCAGCAGTTGATAATATTGAAACTCTTGAGTATATTCAGAAAAAAGGTGAGACAACAGGAATTCATGTTTTGCAGACAGCGTCTGTAACTAAGGAATTAAAAGGTGTTGAACTTGTAGATATGGAAGCACTTGCTAATGCGGGAGCTGTTGGATTTACAGATGATGGAATTCCGATTATGAATGAACATGTTCTTGTAGAGGCCATGAAGAAGGCAGCAGAGTTGGATTTACCAATCAGTCTTCATGAAGAGGATCCAGAGTTTATAATAAGACCAGGAGTTAATCAGGGGAAAGTTGCTGAACAGCTTGAATATGGAGGTGCATCTGCTACAGCAGAAGATGTTATGGTTGCAAGAGATTGTATTCTTGCATTGCATACAGGAGCATCGGTATGTATACAGCATATTAGCTCAGGAAATTCAGTGGAAATTGTCAGAACTGCCAAGAAGCTTGGTGCTGATGTGCATGCTGAAGCAACTCCACATCATTTTACTCTTACAGAAGATGCGGTACTTAAGTATGGAACTAATGCCAGAATGAATCCGCCATTAAGAACGGAAGAAGACAGAATTAAGATAATTGAAGGTATTAAAGATGGTACGATTGATATGATAGTGACAGATCATGCACCACATAGTGATGAAGAGAAGGCCAGACCATTAGAAAATGCACCTAGTGGAATTACAGGTCTGGAGACATCTCTGGCACTTGGAATCAAATCACTGGTAGAACCGGGACATATATCTTTAATGAAGCTTATGGAATTAATGAGTAAGAATCCTGCTGAATTCTATCGTATGATACCGGGAAGTATTACTAAAGGAGCAGCAGCAGATTTAGTTATCTTTGGAGAAAAAGAACTATGGACCGTAAGGAAAGAAGATTTTGCATCAAAGGCATCTAATAGTCCTTTTATCGGATGGGAATTACCAGGTAAAATACATTATACTATATCTTCAGGAAAGATAGTTTATCAGAGATAATAAAATTCGACCAAATTGTGTATAGTGATGCGCAATTATTCCATTGAAATATTTTGTATATCATATATAATTAGAAGGGCATGCAAGAATTATATATGAGAGGAGAAAATTTACTTGGAGATAAAACTAATTAAGATTGATAATGAAAGTTATTTTGTATACCAATCTTCAAGAAAGGTGTATAAGGAGAGAGTTGCGGACATAATGTATTTTGCAAGAGGTGGCAGAAGAGTTACTATGCATTCACGCGAGTCTGGTGAAATTGAATTGTATTGTAGTCTTGTAGAAATCTACAGAGTACTTATTACAGAAGGATTTCATTATATTAATCAGTCAGTGCTTATTAATATATCTTATATAACTAACATTAAGAAGAATCTTGCAAAAGTGGGAAATGGCAAATATATTGAAATCAGCAGAAACAGAAGAGCACTTATTATTAATAAATTCTGTGAAACTCTGAAGTAGGTATATATAGCATATTCTCATTTGATTAAATATGGAGGTATGCTTATGAGATATTACGCTGTATCGCAATGGCTTATTTTTTTCTTTATATATTGTTTTTTAGGTTGGATATGGGAATGCTGTTATGTTTCTGTGAGGAAACATAAGTGGGTAAACAGAGGTTTCCTGCATGGTCCATTCCTGCCAATATATGGTTCAGGGGCAATTGTAATATTGATTAGTACGATTGCAGTGAAAGATATTGTTCCACTGGTCTTTCTTCTAGGAATGGTATCATCTACAGTACTTGAATTCTGCACAGGCTGCTGCATGGAGAAGCTTTTTGGTGTAAGATACTGGGATTACAGCAATCTTCCACTTAATTTTAAAGGGCATATATGTTTCTTTATATCACTTGCATGGGGAGCATTCTCTATTTTGCTTGTGTGTGTAATACACAAGCCCATCGAAGCAGCAGTACTTATGATTCCAAGAACAATAGCAGATATTATTGCAGTAGTTCTGGCAATATACATGGCAGCAGATTTTGCTGTTTCAATTAATGAGGCTATGGACCTTAAGGCTACACTTGAGAAATTTACTAAAGAGAATGAACAGCTTCAGATGTATGCCAGAAGAATGGAGATTACGGCCACATTTGCAGAAGAAGAATTTAATAAGAAAAAGGAACAATTCATGGCAGCAGTGGCTGAAGAAAGAAGACAGTTATCAGAGAGAGCTGATAGAAGATACAGCCATATTACAAGTATTATTAAGAGAAATCCTAATGCTGTTTCAAGAGTACATAAAGAATCTATTAATGAAATTAAAGAAATTATTGCTAACAGAAAGGCAAAGAAGGATAATTAATGTTGGAAAAGATATTGTTATATAATGTTAAGAACCCTCAGCATATCATTAAAGCAGCATCTAATATGAGAATTATATGCGGATTTATTAATGAGTCAGATACAGACAGGACTCTGGCAGAAATTGCAACTGATGTAAGAGGCATATCATTATCAGATGCAGAGAAATATCAGCCACAAGAAAATAAAGAGAGTCTTGTTATATTCTGTGACGTGACAGATAAGCATATGGATAAGCTTCTCTTTGAAATGAGACAGAAGAGTTTTGATGTATCATTTAAGGCAGTATTGACAGATACTAATAGAAAGTGGAATATTAAGCAGATGCTTGTGGAGATGAGAAGAGAAAAATTTGAATATATGCGGAGAAATATGAAATAATAATTATTAAAGATAAAGGAGATAAGATATGGAAATCAAACATGTAAAAGCAAGTGAATTCAATAATGAGGTACTTAAAGCGGATAAGCCGGTTCTTGTGGATTTCTGGGCAGACTGGTGCGGACCATGCAAGATGTTAGGACCAGTTCTTGAACAGGTTGCAGCTAAGGTGGATGATGTTCAGATTGTAAAGATTAATGTGGATGAGGAATCATCAGTTGCAGAGAAATATAATATTATGTCAATCCCTACATTACTTTTATTTAAGAGTGGTGAGTGTGTGGCAAAGAGTGTTGGTTTTATAAGTGAAGGACAGGTAATGGAATTTATTGGTAAATAACATTAATACAGCCTGAAGTACTGATGAATACTGCATTTATAAAGGGGGAATATTTCACGATATTCCCCTTAAATTGTACAAAATTAAATACTCTTGTTAAACCTATTGATTTATTATCAGAAGCATGTTAGAGTAATCATGGTCAAATTGTTATGGATTTGTCAATGTATATTTATAGGAACAATAAGTATCCTATAATACATGGCAATTTTTATTTTGACTAAGATTGTATACAGTGTACAAAAAGAAATACATTTTTCTTAAAATGTACATTGAAATATATTATATTTAAGGAGGATCAATTCAAATGGTTGAGAAGACACAGTGGGCTGGATTCAAGGGAAGACTTTGGAAAGAAGAAATCAATGTAAGAGATTTCATTCAGAACAATTACACACCTTATGATGGAGATGAGAGTTTCCTTGCAGGTCCAACAGAAGCAACTAATAAGCTTTGGGGAAAATTACAGGAGCTTCAGAAGGAAGAGAGAGCTAAGGGCGGAGTTTTAGACATGGAAACTAAGGTAGTTACAGGTCTTACAGCTTATGGCCCAGGATATATAGATGAATCAATGAAGGATCTCGAGCAGGTAGTAGGTCTTCAGACAGATAAGCCACTCAAGAGAGCATTTATGCCATATGGTGGTATTAAGATGGCTGAGGAATCTTGCGAGAACTATGGTTATACACCAGATCCTGAATTACACAAGGTTTTCACAGAATATCATAAGACACATAACCAGGGTGTATTCGATGCTTATACACCAGAGATGAGAGCTGCAAGAAGATCTCATATCATCACAGGTCTTCCAGACACATATGGTCGTGGACGTATCGTAGGTGATTACAGAAGAGTTGCTCTTTATGGTATTGATTATCTTATTAAGTGCAAGGAAGAGGATAAGGCTAACTGTGGATGCGGAGTTATGACTAACGATGTTATCCAGTTAAGAGAAGAGCTTACAGATCAGATTAATGCTCTTAAGGGAATGAAGGCTATGGCTGCTGCATATGGCTATGATATTTCTGAGCCAGCTACAACAGCAAAGGAAGCTGTTCAGTGGTTATACTTTGGTTACCTTGCTGCTATCAAGACACAGAACGGTGCTGCTATGTCAGTAGGTCGTGTTTCTACATTCCTTGATATCTATATCAATAAGGATCTTGAAGCTGGTAAGATTACAGAGGCTGAGGCACAGGAACTTATCGATCATTTTGTTATGAAGTGCAGAATGGTTAAGTTCGCAAGAATTACATCATACAATGAATTATTCTCAGGAGATCCTACATGGGCTACTCTTGAGGTTGGTGGTACAGGTATCGATGGACGTTCTATGGTTACTAAGAACGATTACAGATTCCTTCATACTCTTGAGAACATGGGACCTTCACCAGAACCAAACCTTACAGTATTATATTCATCAAGACTTCCTGAGAACTTCAAGAAGTATGCTGCTCATATCTCAGTTACAACATCTTCTATCCAGTATGAGAATGATGATGTTATGAAGGTAACATGGGGAGATGATTATTCAATCTGCTGTTGTGTATCTGCTACACAGACAGGTAAGGAAATGCAGTTCTTCGGAGCTAGAGCTAACCTTGCTAAGTGCTTACTTTACGCTATCAATGGTGGTGTAGATATGAAGTCTAAGGTTCAGGTTGGACCAGCTTATAAGCCAGTTACTTCAGATGTTCTTGAATATGATGAAGTTGTTGCTAAGTTTGATAAGATGATGGATTGGTTAGCAGATCTTTATGTTAATGTACTTAACCTTATCCATTATATGCATGATAAGTACTACTATGAAGCTGCTGAGATGGCTCTTATCGATACAGATGTTAAGAGAACATTTGCAACAGGTATTGCAGGATTCTCACATGTAGTAGATTCACTTTCAGCTATTAAGTATGCTAAGGTTACTGTATCAGAGAGAGATCCTGAGACAGGTATCGCTATGGCATTTAAGACAGAGGGAGACTTCCCTAAGTATGGTAATGATGATGACAGAGCTGATGATATCGCTGTATGGCTTCTTAAGTCATTCCTTGACAAGATTAAGAAGAGACATACTTACAGAAATTCTGAGCCAACAACATCTATCCTTACAATTACATCTAATGTAGTATATGGTAAGTTTACAGGTAACATGCCAGATGGACGTAAGGCTGGTACACCACTTGCTCCAGGTGCAAACCCAAGCTACGGTGCAGAGCAGAACGGACTTCTTGCTTCACTTAACTCTCTTACAAAGCTTCCATATGAGTGGGCTCTTGATGGTATCTCTAATACACAGACAATGAACCCAGATGCTCTTGGACATGATGATTCAGAGAGAGTTAACAACCTTGTTAACGTAATGGACGGATACTTCGATCAGGGTGCTCATCACCTTAACGTTAACGTATTTGGTAAGGATAAGCTTCTTGATGCTATGGAGCATCCAGAAAAGCCAGAGTACGCTAACTTCACAATTCGTGTATCTGGATACGCTGTTAAGTTCATCGACCTTACAAAGGAACAGCAGATGGATGTTATCAGCAGAACATTCCATGATAGAATGTAATTGCTGTTTTTGAGTTTTTTCAGATTTTATAATACAGTGTTTATGCGGGTTTGAGAGATTTGAAGAAAAATCAGTTTAATGTAAATTACCATAAAATAGTATATTTTCATTTATAAACTGGACCAAATCTGGACCAAATCTGGACCAAATCGAGAAAAAAACTGGACCAGCTATAATGTCTGCAAAGATGCATGAAAACTGGGAAAAGTCGATATTAAGTTATAACAAGTTATAACAAGATATAATAAGATATAAAAAGCACCATTTATAATCTGAATAAAAAAGGAGTGCAGATTCTAACTGAATCTGCACTTTATTTTTTTTATTAGTTGTTAAATTTTCACGACATCAAATTTGGCTTGAAGACATGATATATGCAAATTAACATTTTGCGACAAGTTTAATTAAAATATATGTTGTTGTAAGAAATTATATAGAAAATAAATAGTTAGTAATTACTTTAGACTGTTGTTAATAAGCATAAGTCTGGTTAAAGTTGCTTCAGAATCAGGAGATTCATTATCTATATCCCATTCAATTTCAGTAGCATTGTTCATTTTATTTACCAGTGAAATTATGTCACTTATAGATTTGACTTCTATTCTTCTGGTAAAAATCCGGTATATTACCCGACAGATATCAGTCAGTGCTTCGCGATGAGAATTGATGGATCGAGAGATGAAGGTGCTTAGCGGCAAGGTAAGTTACTATAGCGGATGGATAATAAACCACAAGAGAATTTTTGCAGATGTACAAGGATGATTCTTTTCATTCGACAAAATTCTCCACAGACAGGGGATATGCGATGAGCCTTGATATGAACATCTATTTATGGAAAGAGGATATTGAATAGGCAGAACTACAATATCCTTGCAGGAGAAGGAGATATTCTGCGGATTTTAAAAGAAATTGACAAAGCCGAAAATAGAGAGAGTATTGGAGCAGGAATTCAGAAACTACTTGAAGTTCTTGGCAATTATGGAAATGCAGATGGAACTTATCTTTTTGAAACGGTTCATACACCAGAGATATTTACAAATACCTATGAGTGGTGTGCAGATGGAATTACAGCTCAAAGAGATAATCTTCAGGATGTGAAATTTGAAGAATAAGCACACAGGATCTTGTTGAGGATATAGTCAATATCAGCAATAAAATGATAGAAAACAAGAGTGTTGCCCAGAATCTTAAGAATAGTACTAATATATTTGCAAAGTTCTGATTGCAGGAATTGCATAGGAATAAAGCTATGTTTACTATTTACGGTTTACAATTTACATCTGAAAGATATTTGACATTTTCATATTTTTTTAATAATATTATATTAAGTACGTTTTTTGCATAAGAATATTAAGAAAGAGAGAAAGAGTATGAACGAAAAGAAAGAGTTCAAGCCTTATATTCCAGCTGATAAGGTTATGCCTGAGTTAACAGTTACATCTGTTATTATAGGTGCTTTATTAGCTATATTATTTGGCGGTGCTAACGCATATTTAGGACTTAGAGTTGGTATGACAGTTTCTGCATCCATACCAGCAGCGGTTATCTCAATGGGAATTATCCGCTTTATATTAAGAAGAGATTCCATATTAGAGAATAACATGGTCCAGACTATTGGCTCTGCTGGTGAATCGGTTGCAGCAGGTGCTATATTTACACTTCCAGCATTATTTATGTGGGCGCAGGAGGAAGGTACAGTTATGCCTTCTTTAGTTGAGATAGCGCTTATTGCATTAATCGGTGGTTTCCTTGGAGTATTATTCATGATTCCACTTCGTAGTGCATTGATAGTCCAGGAGCATGGTGTGTTACCTTATCCAGAAGGACAGGCATGTGCTGAGGTATTAGTTGCAGGTGAAGAAGGTGGTGCTAAGGCTGGCACAGTATTTGCAGGTCTTGGTATTGCTGCTGTTTATAAGTTTATAGCAGATGGACTTAAGGTGTTCCCAAGTGAGGTTGATTTTACAATTAAACCATATAAGGGTTCAGCAGTAGGTGCAGATGTATTACCTGCACTTTTAGGAGTTGGTTATATATGTGGACCTAAGGTATCATCATACCTTCTTGCAGGTGGTTCTGTTGCATGGTTTATGATTATGCCATTAATCGCATTATTCGGTGGAGATAATATCATTGGACCAGCACTTATTCCAGTTTCACAGATGAATCCATCACAGATATGGTCTAATTATGTACGTTATATTGGAGCCGGTGCAGTTGCAGCTGGTGGTATTATAAGCTTGATTAAGTCATTACCACTTATTGTAAGGACATTTAAGCAGGCACTTAAGGGATATGGTAAGAAGGCAGATGGAGTAGAATCAAGATTAACTAAGGATATTCCTATGATGTTTGTTGTATTAGGAATCGGAGTACTTGCTATTATTATGTGGTTAATCCCAGCTATTCCTGTAAATCTTCTTAGTGCAATTATCATTATCATATTTGGTTTCTTTTTTGCAACAGTATCATCTCGTATGGTTGGATTAGTAGGTAGTTCCAATAACCCTGTATCAGGTATGGCTATTGCGACACTTCTTATTTCATCAGCGATTCTTAAGGCAACAGGTACTGTTGGAATGAAGGGTATGGTTGCGGCTATAAGTATTGGTTCTGTAATATGTATAATTGCTGCTATAGCAGGAGATACATCACAGGATTTAAAGACAGGTTATATAGTAGGTGCAACACCTTACAAGCAGCAGGCTGGTGAACTTATTGGTGTAGCTGTATCAGCTATTACAGTTGGTGGAGTACTTTATTTACTTAATGCAGCATGGGGCTATGGTTCAACAGAATTACCAGCACCACAGGCAACTCTTATGAAGATGGTTGTTGAAGGTGTTATGGGTAACAGCCTTCCATGGTCACTTGTATTTGCAGGAGTTGCAATTGCAATAGTAGTTGAGATTCTTCAGATACCTGTGCTTCCATTTGCAGTAGGACTTTATCTTCCAATCTATTTAAGTACACCTATTATGGTTGGTGGACTTGTAAGACTTTACTTTGATAAGAAGAAAGGTATTACAGAAGAAGAGCGTAAGGCTAAGGTTAATCAGGGAATACTTTATTCATCAGGTCTTATTGCCGGTGAAGGACTGGTTGGTATCCTTTTAGCGGTATTCGCTATTATTCCTGTTGGTGCAGATACTCTTGGCGATGCTATTAATATATCAAAGATTATTAATCTTGGTAATATCGGAGGACTTGTATTCTTTGCATGTCTTGTTGCAACATTAGTAGCATTTATTAACAAAAAAGAAAAGAAGACAAAATAATAAATAATATGTTACAATGAGTCTGCCGGTTATTTTGCCGGCAGATTTTTATTTTCTAGGATTAAAGGAGAAGGCTTGATTTATGGCTAAGCAGAAGGATAATTACTTAGACTATGTTCCAAAGCATAATTCGTTGTTCGAATGCAGGGAAAACAAAAAAGGTCATGTAGAAGTCAAAGTACACAATAAGGGGATTTTTAACAGAATAGCGCAGCTTATTGCACGAAAGCCCAGATATAGTTACATCGAACTAGATGATTTCGGTACATTTGTATGGCATAGCATAGATGGTGTAAGAAGTATTTATGATATAGGACAGCTTGTGAAAGAGCATTTTGGAGATAAAGCGGAGCCGCTGTATGAGAGATTGTGTTATTTTATAAAGCTGCTTCATAAGAATCAGTTTATTGTATATATGAACAAGATAAATAAGCAGATAAACAAATGAATAAAATAAATTTGTAGATTATAAATATTTTAAAGGAGACAGTGTTATGAGAGTATTATCTGAATTAGAACCTAAAAATGTATTTTCTTTTTTTGAGGATATATGTAATATCCCACATCCATCATATAAGGAAGAAAAAATCAGCAATTATCTTGTTGATTTCGCTAAGGAAAGAAAGCTTGAATATTATCAGGATTCACTTAACAATGTAATCATAATAAAGGAAGCCTCAAAGGGTTATGAGGATGCAGCACCTATAATACTTCAGGGACATATGGATATGGTATGCGAGAAGACACCTGATTGTGATAAGAATATGGATGAGGATGGACTGGATCTTGAGGTAAATGGTGATTTCATATCTGCTAAGGGAACAACGCTTGGTGGTGATGATGGAATAGCTGTTGCCTATGCACTTGCAATACTTGATGACGACAGTATCGCACATCCACGTCTTGAGTTCGTGTGTACAGTATCTGAGGAAGTAGGCATGGAAGGTGCTTCTTCCATAGATGTATCTATGTTAAAGGGCAAAAAGCTTCTTAATATGGATAGTGAAGAAGAAGGAATCATGCTTGCAAGCTGTGCAGGTGGCTGCAGTAGCAGAGTTACACTAAAGCTTGATAAAAATAAGGTTACTGGAACAAAGCTTAGTATTACTTTATCAGGACTGACAGGAGGCCATTCAGGTGTTGAAATAGATAAAGGCAGAGGTAATGCTAATGTTCTTATGTCAAGAATATTAAGGGATGTTATCACAGACAATAATGTATATCTTGCAGCGTTTAACGGTGGAAGAAAGGATAACGCTATTCCAAGAGAATGTATGGCTGAGATTATTGTAGCAGCAGACAAGACAGCAGAGGTTAAAGCAGCTATTGAGACTGCAGCAAAAGAGATAAAAGAAGAGTTTGCTACATCTGATGCAGACTTAAAGTGTGTTGTAGATATATCAGAGGGTTGCAGCACAGAGGCAGTAACATATGAAGATAGCACAAGGGCAGTTTCACTTATACAGGCATTACCTAACGGAATAATGAGAATGAGCCAGGATATAGATAATCTTGTGGAAACTTCGCTTAATCTTGGTGTGATTTCACTAGATGAATCAGGTATATGTCTCAGATTCTCACTTAGAAGTTCTGTAGGGGCTGCTTTAAAGAATCTTAAGAGCCAGATCAAATTCATTAGTGAAGCATTCAGGGCAAATGCTGAATTTACAGGTGAATATCCAGCATGGGAATATAAGAAGGATTCTAAGCTGCGTGATGACATGGTAAGGATATTTGAACAGATGTATGGTAAAAAGCCAACTATCGAGGCTATTCATGCAGGTGTTGAATGTGGTATACTTGCAGGCAAAATAGAAGGACTTGACTGCATATCAATGGGACCTGATATTTTTGATATTCATACAACTGAGGAACACTTAAGCATATCTTCAACTAAGAGAATGTATGAATATATACTTAACGTAATAGCTTGTAAATAATAATACAATAATGAAGCACATTGAAGCAGGGTGAGTCTATGTATAAAATATTAATAGTTGAGGATGACAGGATTATAGCTGATAATGTATGTGAACAGTTATTAAAGTGGGGATATGATGTTAAAATAGCAGATGATATCAATGTGCTTATAGCTAAGGTGCAGGCAATGCTAAGACGGACATATTCATTTGCAGAGAGTACGAATATCATAGAACATAACGGCTGTATACTTAACCTGAATGACCAGACATTTACGTATAATGGGAAAAAGCTTGAACAGGCGGGGTTCATAGATTATATAAAGACTAAAAAGGTGCCGGAATACAGGCAGATATAAAGACAATGACAGCTAATCGTGTATATGCGATGAGTGCAATCACAGCCCTGACTGCGCAGAACACTACTGGTGTAACAGATATAATGGAGGTATCTCCTAAGTTTTTAGCAGAGCAGCTGGATGGTATATTTACAGATATATATCCGGATGCTGTCAAGACAGGAATGGTTGCTTCAGGTGAACTGATTCAGGTAATAGCAGATAAGCTTACAGAGTATAAAGCAGGAAATATAGTTGTTGATCCAGTTATGGTGGCGACAAGTGGTGCAAGACTTATAAGTGAAGATGCTATCAGCATATTAAAGAGCAGATTATTACCACTTGCAACAGTTATTACTAGAACATTCCACGACAGAATGTAATCATACGAATAGTATAATTGCTTGAAATTAGAATGCAGTATTTAAGCGGTTTGACAAAAAATGTATATACTAATACTTAATGTAAATTGGTGTAAACTAGTACAGTTTGGTTTTTTATCTGAACCAAAACTGAACCAAACTGCTTAAAAACTGAACCAGATAAAAGTGGCTTTAAGTTGCTTGTTTACTGGTGATAAGTTACTATTTATTAAAATGAATGGGATGTTCCAAAAATTGGCGTACTTTAATAAACCTATATAGGTTTTAAAAATTTTTATTTTGATATTTCTAAATTCAGGCACTTTTTAAAGGAAATGAATGTGTTCCTGTCTTCCCGTTCTGAATCTTATTATGAAGTTTATTTATGTTTCTTGCAATTGCTAAAAGAGTACTTTAAGCGAGTACATTCGCAGTCCCTTTGCTTAGGTATCTTCTGAACTGCATGTCCTGTTTTAGTTTTATTGTGTCTTATATGTGATACTGTAAGTTTCCTGTTATTCTTACATGTATAAAAATCGGATATTTTATCGTATTCCATGTTTTCTATCTTTCCAATATCATTCTTGTATTTCCTTGTTTTTGATATCTCATAATTAGCTGGCTTTAATAATTGTAAAGGGCTATATGTTTTACCAAGCAGCATACACGAACTTATATTAGTTCCTGATAATGGTGATATGAATAAAAATTATATGATGCAGATGGTGCGTGAAGTTAATTCAACAGAAGTCAGACCAGATGAAATATAATGGTAAGAAATAATTGACGTTTAGCACTATGTGAGTTAGCATAGTGGTAGATAATTACTTCTTTGTATCACGCAAATCTAATTTTCCGAAATTCTTCATAAAAAAGGAAATATAATTTTTTCAAAAAGAAGCAAGGTGAAAAGAAGAAAATGAATTTATTTAATGCAAAACTGGGGAAAAGAAAGTGAAAAATAAATTCCATTTTTGGGGGCTAAAAAATGGAAAAATAGTTTCCCCTGATACAAAAGCCTGTTTAGAACATATATCCATAAGAACCTTAAATATATCGTCCTGTTTTGGATATTGTAAAACTATGAGTGATTTATATGACAGAAAGAAGGTTAAATATGATAATTGAAAAGGAATATTTTGATTCAGAAGAAGTCAGGAAAGCGAATGCCATGAATGATAAGACGATGGCACCACTAAGAAGAATACGTCTTGCGACAACGGACAGTAACAAATATTATGCCAAAGCTGTATTTGTAGCCGATAAAGAAAATATAATTACCGGTGAGCTTCTTTACAGACCAGATTTTCAGGAGTCAGAAGAGGGAGTGGCATTCAGTGAGGTTGTTGTTAAGCAGACAGCAGATGTGGAAGAATATTTCAAGAATCTTATAAGGTTTGAAGGCTATAAAGTGATTCCGGAAGAATATGATGAGAGTGATATGCTTATGCATTATGATGAGCTGAGCATACAGGCTAATAAGCTTTTGTTTCTTGAGAGCAGGGATGAGTAGACATGACAGATACGCAGAATGAGGTGTTTAAGACACCAGTAAACAAGATAAGGCTGTTTGAGCATGGGGCTCCGGGTTCGCAGAACCTTAAGCTTACAAGAAAATATTACACTGAAGATATGCCTGATGGAAGAGTAAAGCATATAGTGCAGAACATTACAGATCCGGATATTGTTCCTTATATACCTGATGGTATTGGTAACAGTACAGACAGACAAAGGATTCCGGCAGTATTGATTATTCCAGGAGGTGCGTTCAGACGCCTTGTATACAACTTTGAAGGTGAAGATGTTGCAAAGTGGCTTAATAGTATGGGAATAGCTGCATTTGTTCTTGAATGCAGACTTCCATCAGATGAACATGATAATGCAGAGGATGTCCCACTTATAGATGCTATGCGCGCAATGAGAGTTATAAGAGGAAGGGCGCAGGAATTCGGTATAGATGAAGCTAAGATAGGCGTTATGGGCTTTTCAGCAGGAGGCTTTATGGCAGCGTTATTATCAACAGCGTATGAAAGTGATGTGTATGCGGATTATAAGTATAAGGATGAATATGATAAACTATCAGCAAGACCAGATTTTGCTGTTTGTTCATATCCGGTTATAAGTATTGACGATTGTATTGAAGCAGGCAAAAGATATATGTCTGAGGAACAGGTGCTTGAGAGAATCAGTGACAGTAAGGCAAAGATACTGCATAAGTATAATCCGGATAAGCTTGTAAGACCGGATATGCCGCCAGTATTTATATGTGAAACGGATGATGACAGAACAACATTGTCTGAGAACAGTGTGGGCTTTTATATGGCAGCAAGAAAAGCCGGGGTAAGTGCTGAACTTCATATATTCAGAACAGGTGGCCATGGTTATGGCTGTGGTGATGATTTTGCACAGACTGGTGAGTGGAAAGTACTTTTTACAAAGTGGATTAAGAGTATTGGAATTATTAGTTGAGATGGATCTTGTAAGTGAAGTTCTTACATATAGAAAAAGCAAGGGTGAAGAAGCTTACGCAGCTATAATAAACAGACTTGACCGTCCTGTATCAGGGCTTGTGCTTATGGCTAAGAATAAAAAGGAAGCAGCAAGATTGTCTTTACTTATGCAAAAAGGAACACTATGTAAACATTACCAGGTGCTTGTATGTGGAAAACCAGATTCTGATGAGGGCGAACTTGTGGATAATCTTATAAAAGATGCAAAGAATAATGAATCATCGGTAGTTTCAAAAGGAACGGAGGGTTCTAAGGAAGCAAGACTTAAGTACAGGCTTCTTTCTTATGATGAAGAAGCAGACATATCAAGGCTGGATATTCATCTTATAACAGGCATACATCATCAGATACGTGTCCAGCTTGCTTCAAGAAACATGCCGGTTGCTGGTGATGGAAAGTATGGTGGAAATATGGCAGTCCAGGCAGCTGAAAGGATAAAAGGCATACGTATTAAGCGTGGATGCATAGCGTTATGTGCGGTTATTCTTAAGGTTGATGGCAAGTTATACGAAGTGAAACCAGGATTTTATTTTTGTATTTATGTGAGCAACGAGTTAATATCCGCGCTTGCACGAGAATTTGGTCACTGTGTAATGATTTATTTTTATCTGAGCTTGTCATTTATAAGCATAAGTCTTGTAAGTGTAGATTCATGATTAGTTTCTGTTTTTTCAATTAATATATTGTCTTTTTTGTAATCTACAGCGTATTCTTTTAAACAATTATTGATTTCTTTATTCTTAAAAGAAATACATACTTTATCATTATCAATATCCCAATCAATATCAGTAGCTATATTCATTTTATTAACAAGAGATATAATATCGTTTACAGATTTTATCTCTATGTCTAAAAATTCAAATACACTTACTTCTAATGCTTCTGCAATTTTAGAGAGTTGTTCTAGTTTAGGATTTCTATTATCAGTTTCATATTTCTTTAATGTTGATAAATTTATTCCACTTTTTTCACTTAATTGCTCCATAGTAAGTTTTCGAGCTTTTCTATATTTTTTTATTGTTCTAGCTAGATTTGATCTTTCTATATCTTCCATTGAATAACCTCCACAAATAAAAACATTAAATACATATTATATGATGGCACAAAAGAACACAAAAAGGAACTTTTTCTTCTGGTAAAAATCCGGTGTAGTTCCTGACAAATATCAGTCATAGCTTACGCAATGAGAATTGATGGATCGAGAGATGAAGGTGCATAGCGAGCAGGGAAAGATATATGGCGGATGGATAATAAACCACAAAGGGTGTCAAAGTCCTTATCCTCAGAAGGCAAAAGAGGAGATTATGCTGATTAATAATTAGTGTATCGTGGACGCATATGCGACCAGACGGTAGTTCCAAGTATGCTGGCATAATGGGGATTCATAGGAATCACACATACATACATCTTTGTATATATTTCCCAGATATATATTAAGATAAGAGTTCTAATTCATAGGTACTTCTTACATATAAGAAAGGAGTATTTGTATGAAAGCAATTATTATTGTTGTTATAATTTTAAACTTAGTTTTTTGTTTTACATGTGCAAAAGTGTCAGCGGAATCTGACAAAGCTATCAAACAATTTAATGATAATGAAATATCAGAATCAAGCAAACAGGAGATAAAGGAGGGATGACAATCAGAGATACGGATTGCAGGATAACTTTATGATTAAGTACCCGAAGCTCATTAAGACAGCAACTGAAAATCTCGATAAAGAGAAGGGTAAAGAGACAACACCCTTTCGATAATTAGTAATCATGTTACAGGGGCGGCCAAGGCTGCCCCATTTACAGAATGGAGGAAACAGAATGGATATGGAAGCAGGAAAAACACTTACCAATGAGGAGGTCATAAGAGAACTTCTCGAATTATTAAAGAAAAATGCCATGAAAGAGCAGGCAAACGATGTATTTGAGATATGCAGCTATGTGGATGGACTGGAGAAAAAGATTGATTCCATGACGGAAGAACTCACCAATATGCAGAATCAGATCAAAGAAATGCAGGAAGATACACTTGTCAATAATGCTAAAAAGGCATTGTCGGAAGCACAGGAGCGACTTAATGCCAGATGTGAGCAGATAAAATCGCAGGTATTGGAAGTGAAAGCACATGTCAAATCTGCTGCTAAGGGCATAGTCGAAGAAGCAAAGGAAAAGGGAAGAGCTGCATTATACAGGGTATCTGAGTTCTTAGGAATTAAGAAAAGATTTCTGGATATTCGAGAGAATGTAAGAGGTGCAATCAAGACCACAGATAAGGATATAGCAAAGACAGCACTTCTTGCAAAAGGATTTCGTGAAGCAGGGCAGACAGTAGCCAATGCATTCCGCACTTTTGCTGACAAATCGGAGGTAGATTACTCACAGAAAGAGCAGAAACATCCCATTACAAAGGCGGTGCTTGCACCTATGAAAGCAGTGAAAAAGATGCTTGTATCAATGGAACTTCATCTGGATGCATCTATTGATAAGCTGGATAATCTGGCTATGAATGTGCAGCTTGATAAGGAAAAGCATATGGAGAATGCGAAAGCACAGGAACAGACAGAGCCGGAGAGGGCAGAAGCTGAGCGAGTAGAAGCAGAGGTTGTATATTCACCGATGGTCGCTGAGCCGCAGGAGTATCAGTATAATGCAGATGCATTTGAGGCTAGAGATGCGGATGAGGTGAAGCAGGAAGCGGCATATAAGGAAGTTTCGAAGGTAAGGGAAGATAAAGCCAGATAGATTTGAGGACGTGGGAGAGATTCTGCGTCCTTTTTTAATGCGGATAAATATGATAGATGTTATAATGTGAAAAGATAAATGCGAAACATGCGTTATATTAGCAAAAGTTGTTAATTATATAAAGGTGGGAGAAATTTGGCAAAAAGTAAAAAAACAAAAATACATAAAAAGATAGATGGTCAGCTTTTACAGCTGAATAAAAAGTTTAGTGATCTCAAGATGAAACAGAAGGATAAGATTACAGGCTGGGTGTATGAAGAATACAGAAAGTATGTAACAGAGTATGATAAAGTACCTGATTTACTAGCAGATGAGCAGATTGTTGAAGTTGTAATTGATAAGATAAATGAGGCACAAATCTGGATACCTGAAGGAGAGATATACGATTATTATCGAAGAAAGAAACCACAACTTCAAAGACGGCTGGATAATGAAAAGGTAATTAAGTTTAAATCCTATGTCAGCTTTTATAAAAGTATTGTTGATCAGGACAGGGCATCCGTTGTTATATGCAATCTCAAACATGAGATTATTTACATGAATCCGGCAGCTGTTACCAGCTGTGCGAAGCGAGGTGGAGATAAACTTATTGGAAGAAGTCTGTTAGATTGTCATAATCCGGAATCCAGGGATAAAATACAGCGAGTTGTGGACTGGTTTGCAGCAGATAAAAGCCATAATTTCGTCTATACTTTTCACAATGAGAAACTGAATAAAGATGTTTACATGGTGGCACTCAGAGATGAAGGTAAGCTGATAGGATATTATGAGAAGCATGAATATCGAAATGTAGAAACT